>Ga0105356_10003023_pt1 | contig 16596 bp, 10 predicted proteins | sample GOMGulsemesocosm_3_FD_83502 | JGI IMG/M metagenome (GOLD analysis project Ga0105356, IMG submission 83502) | Methane-oxidizing microbial communities from mesocosms in the Gulf of Mexico - GOM9D Gulf of Mexico | ecosystem: Environmental > Aquatic > Marine > Cold seeps | place: Gulf of Mexico...
AATCATATGACAGAAAATAAGCTTTTCTGATATCACCTTCGTCTGTGCCTAGCGATTTACCTGGACAAAAAGCGTGATGAAAATGACTAAAATCAGGAAGAGGTGGCAACTCTTTTGTTAAAGAGATAACACGTTTCTTATGAATTACTCGCTCTGCAGGGCTCATTTCTGCATCTCTGACTTCTAAATCTGCAACAATCTTGTATAAACAATTTAATAAATAAATAATGCCACTACGTGAGGTGCCGATATTGATCATAAATAAAATTGTATTTCGTGATGTTTTATTTATTTGAATACCATGTTTATCCATTAAGTATTTGTCTTTAAAGGTATTACCATCAATGCCCGTTTTACCGATATTGACGGTAATGCGAGTTGGATCAACAACAAATTCATCTGTTGCCCACGCTTCTTCCATTTGGCTAAAACCAGTATCAACATTAAAATAAGATTCAATGCCAGACTTTCGATATGCTTTTGGTACTAAATCTTTATTAACTAATACTTCAAAATACTTTTTTAGTCGTTCACTTTGATAAGCAGACTGCCTCATAGTCATGGCAAGCTCTAGTTGCTTATTGACCATTTCATAACCTTCTAGCTCGACTTGTCTACGACCGATATCAAGAGAGGCTAATATCTGATAATTAGGCGAAGTTGAGGTGTGTGTCATATAAGCTTCATTAAATGTGCTTTCAACTTTCTGACGGAAATCTTGATCGTATATATGGATCATCGAACCTTGACGCAAAGAAGTAAGCGTTTTATGAGTTGATTGTGTGGTATATGTACGTACTCTGGCTACATCAGGATCGGGGAGTAATTCGTTATTGACCATCCAATCAATACGTTCTTCTGCAGGTAGTTGGTCAAGTGAATTTTTATAGGCTAAATATTGTTTTTTATATTTATTACTTTTAAAGCGCTTACTTAATGAGGCCGCACTAAACATGGCAGTACGCGTACGATAAGTAGGATTAAAACTCGCAAAGGCAAACCATGCTTCATCCCATAAAAATACTAAATCAGGCTTGATGGCTAAACATTCTTGCATAACTTGGCGTACATTATAAACCACACCATCAAAGGTACAGTTTGTTAAAAGTAGCATTTTTACACGATCCAGCTGACCTAACTCTTTATAATTGAGCAAAGTGCGCTTGATTTGTTGTAAAGGTACGCCCCCATAAATGGATAAATCATTGATCGGGTAGGAATCTAAGTATTTAACATGCGCACCAGAAAGTACCATGCCGTAATGATGTGATTTATGACAATCTCTATCTACTAATATAATATCGCCAGGTTGAACTAATGCTTGAACAACTATTTTGTTAGCTGTTGATGTGCCATTAGTAACAAAGTAAGAGCTCTTAGAACCATAGGCACGCGATGCATACTCTTGTGCTTTTTTAAGCGGTCCTTTAGGTTGTAATAAAGAATCTAAGCCACCTGATGTTGTTGAGGTTTCCGCTAAGAAAATATTCGTGCCGTAAAAATCTAACATATCGCCAATCCAATTTGATTTTTCAATAGATTTGGCACGTGAGATCGGTAAAGCGTGAAATACGCCTGTTGGTTTGCGACTATATTTTTTTAATGCTGAGAAGAAAGGGGTATCAAAACGGCGTGCTACACCATTTAGGATGCTATGATGCATATCTAAACTAGAGTTTTCACAATAAAAGATACGATTAAAATAGCCATCATCATCTTGATTAGCTGATTCCATCGACATATCAGATACTAAGTATAAATCCAACTCGGGTCTAAGTTGTTTCATTAACTTACCAAGCTCAGAACCCTGGTTTTTACTGTTGTAAACGTGCTGGCCTAACTTTTCATCTACTCCTGCAACAATATGAGAGACTAAACCTCTGTTACGCTTTGATTTCATTTCAAAACTAGGGCGTAAAATACAAGATTGAATATTTGGATTGATCAATATCGCGATGATCGCATCTTCAAAAGTCGGAACAACAATTGTATTGTATGTAAACTGATCATCGTGATGACGCATTGAACGAATTGAATTTAACAACTGATTCTCTGCATCAACTAATAAATCATCAACAATCAATACCTCAAAATAGGGGCGTGAACGGTTATTATTAGCACCTTGTATATTGTGTGGGTTATCTTCATCTTGTTCTAAATTAGTGGTGTTTTGAATTGTTGATAAAGATAAATCAACATCTTTTCTACGATAAGTACCATTTTCTAAAAAGTAATGTATTTGAGAAACTGAATGGGCTAAACCAACATAATCTTTTTGTTCAAATTGAATCCATAAATAGCGAAAGTCTTCTTTTGATGGAAAAGCGGTATAGTCTTCAATTAACTCTAATGAAGACAAAGATAGACTCACTGCTTTTTTAAGACGTTTAAATCCACTACTTTGCGCATTGCATGATGATAAATGAAATGTATATTTTTTTAATTTAACCCAAGTATCTTGGCGTTTATTATTTAATTGATGATAAAACCCTATCATCTGTTGCGCTTTTTTATGTTCCATTTTGCCCATATTGGCAGTCCTGTGAAGTTAAATTAATAAAGTTAGTTGCGTTGGTTTTTATCAGTTGAATAAAAAACAGTCTTTAATATACCGAACTAAAAAATAACCACATCACTTTAACTATTCATTTACATTTAGAGTCCTTAACCAAAAGTTATAGTATGAATAAACATACAGTAGTGCTTATTTTAAAAGGCTTATTAGGCAATTTCATGTAATAGCTTTTGGTTATAGATAAGTTAATGAAAGCTCTGAGACAGCTGTTTTTTTTGTGCTTAAAATAAAAGGTACTAACACAATAGGATTTTAAAATATGACGCCTTTTGGGATTGCGGGTATACAAGTTAACTTACAACATGGCAATAATTTAGACGCCCTAGAAGAGCGTATAGATGTATTAATGAGTTTATATCCTTGGGTCGAAATGGTGGTATTGAGCGAACTTGCTGCTCATGGCCCATTACATTCTTTTGCCCAACCTATGCCAGGTGCAACTGAAGCAAGATTTTGTACAATAGCGCAAAAATATAATATTTGGCTGATCCCAGGCTCAATTTTTGAGCTAAAAGATAACAAGGTATTTAATACATCTCCTGTTATAAATCCTCAAGGAGAGGTGATTGCAAGACACCGTAAGTTGTTCCCATTTTGCCCATTTGAAGAGGGGGTCGAAGCAGGCGATGAGTTTATTGTATTTGATGTACCAGGAGCAGGGCGTTTTGGCTTATGTATTTGTTATGACATGTGGTTTCCTGAAGTATTAAGAACATTAACTTCTATGGGCGCAGAAGTCATTTTACATCCTGTATTAACGGGCACCAATGATCGTAGTATAGAGCTCAATTTAGCGCGCAGTAGCGGTGCTTTATTTCAAAGTTATATTATTGATATTAATGGATTAGGTGTTGGTGGTGTAGGGCAATCTTGTATTGTAGACCCATCAGGTCATGTTGTTCATCAAGCTGGAGAAACCAATGAGTTTTTAGTGACAGAATTAGACTTTGATTTAGTACGCAGACAAAGAGAAGTGGGGCTAAGAAATCTAGGTCAACCGCTTAAAAGTTTTAGAGACAGCAAAATTAACTTTACGGTGTATAACAAATCAAATTTAAATATGGATTATTTAGATACTTTAGGTCCAATGCAAAAAGCTAGTAGACAGGATAAAACCAAAAAAGCTTTTGAACCAAATTTAATGATACCAGCACAAGGCGTAAATTTTAATATACCGACATTTGATGACCCTGAAGTTGTTAACAATACAGGAGATTTATCCATGCCTAGTCAAACTCCTAACATGAGTTCATTAGAGCCAGTTATAGCTGTTGATAGTGAAATTTATAATGCGAGTGAAACTGCTGATCCAAAAGCTGAGCCTGTAAAAGATAATAATGAGGAAAAGCGCCCTGAAACTGAAAAAACTAAGGGTAATTGGCTCAAAGAAACGAGTGCGCAGTTAAAGCAATATATTAAATCATGAATCAAGATACTAAATCATTAGGTTTTTCAGCGATAAAAGAAACTTACTTAGGCGAAAAACTCAGCGTAATTTATCAACATTGCTATTTGGATTACTTAAAATGGTTTAGTAAATCTAAAGATAAAGTGTCTGCTTATGAGTCTCGTGAAAAATTAAAACAATTTATGCCAGAGCTGCTTACAACCTATGATGCTTTATGTAAAAAATTGGGTGGCGATGAACAAACATCGGTTTTTTTGAGTTTATATAATCCCCCAGCTTTTAAAAGTGGCTGCTCACAGGCATTTAAAAATAAAGAAACAGTAGAGCTTGTTAGAAATTACGATTTTCCAGCTAAGTTATGTGACCGGTTAATGCTACATAGTAATTACCATGGCACGCGAGTGATTGCGATGACAGACTGTTTATGGGGGGTTATTGATGGCATGAACGAACATGGATTGGCAGTATCATTAGCTTATGGTGGCAGAAATAAAAAAGGCCATGGTTTTGGTATCACTTTAGTACTGAGGTATATTCTAGAGTTTTGTAAAACGACAGATGAAGCTATTGATAAACTCAAACATATACCTATTCATATGGCTTATAACGTCACACTAATTGACGAAAGTGGTAATGGAAAAACAGTTTTAATTTGTCCTGGAGAAGCAATAGACATTACTTCTGTGCCTTTTGCGACAAACCATCAACAGGGCGGCACGATGGGCGATATAGATGCGATAGCTGATAGCTATATCAGAGAGCAATTTTTATCCGTGAAATTATCAAAAACCAGAGAACAGATAAAATCGTTAACAGATTCATTTTTAGAGCCGCCACTTTTTCGACTTGCATCTGATTGGCAAGGGTGGGGCACTTTATATACAGCTAGATATCAGCCTCAGAATAAAACTGTTCATTTACATTGGCCTGAGTGTCAGGTATTAAGCCAAAGCTTTGATAATTATATTGAAACTGACTTAACCGTATACTCTAGCGCATTTAGTGATTAATGGTGTTGTTAAAAGGAGCTCATAATGACTTTTAAACTATGCAATATTTTAATATGTAGCTTTATTATGCTGATGTCAACTTTGTCGCATAGCCAAACTGATAAGAATCATCAGGTTATGATTGAACATGTGATTAAAGTTGGTACGCTTCACTCACCACCATTTTCAATTAAAAATGCAGATGGCACTTGGTCTGGGATCAGCATAGAGCTATGGCGTGAAATAGCTGATGAACTTAACCTGACATATGAGCTAGAAGAAAGGTCATTAAAAGGTTTATTAACGGGCATAAAAAAACAAGAGTTAGATGCTGTAGTGGCAGCAGTAACAGTTACTGAGAGTAGAGAATCAGTAATGGACTTTACACATCCATTGCATTCAACTGGATTTGCCATCGCTACAGGGGCAAATCATAAAACAAATATTTGGTTTTCAACTTTAAAGCAGCTATTTACGTGGCAATTTGTTCAAGTAGTGGCCATGCTATTTGCGCTTTTGTTTGTTGTCGGCTGGATAATGTGGTTATTAGAGCATAAACATCAGCCCATTAAGGAAGATAGTCATACGATACGTCATATCAGTGAAGGGTTTTGGTGGGCGGCTGCAACAATGACAACTGTGGGTTATGGCGATAAAACGCCATTAACAAAATTTGGCCGTGCATTTGGTGTGGTATGGATGTTCACTGCTTTAATGATCGTTGCCAGCTTTATTGCTGCGTTTTCAAGTATATTAACGGTTCAAAAAATTAATACAAACATTCAAGGACTTAAAGACTTAAGTCATATGCGTGTGGCCACAGTGCCAGGATCTACAAGTGAAAAATTTTTATTACACAATGAAATTGCAATTGTTTCATTTAAAAATGTAAAACTAGGGTTAGAAGCGGTTTCAACAGGTCAAGTTGATGCCATGGTTTATGATGCACCCTTACTGCAATTTTTTGCAAAAACAGATTTTAAAGATAAGATCGAGATATCTCCTGTCATTTTTGAACGTCAAGATTATGGTTTTGCATTAACAGAAAATAGCCTATTAAGAGAGCCATTCAACCGTATTTTATTACGCACTGTCAGAAGTGATAAGTGGGAAAAGACATTAGAGAAGTATATCGGTAACTGAGAAATTACAATTATACAAAATTAAGCTAAATTTATAATGTGCTAGATTCAAACATGAAATTTACACAACAACTTGAGTGTTAGGGCATAAATAATATGAAAGCTTTTAATCTTAATCATGTAAAAGATTTTAATTTATACAGTTTGGTTTGCTATTTTTTGCTGTATTTATGTCTTTCAATACCCCTTGTAAACGCTAAAGCTTTAAAATCGGCGGTTTCTCCAGAGAATTTAACAGGATTTCATGTAAAGATTTTAAACTTCATAAGTGAAGAAATGAAAACAAAGATTGAGATTCTACCAGTTCCTTTTGCTAGAAGAATCGAAATGTTGAAATCAAATCAAATAGATATACTTGTTGGATTGCGTAAAACGCCGGAAAGACAAAAATATTTTATATTTATAGAGCCAAGTTATACTAGAGGGAAATCAGTATCAGGTCTTTTTGTAAATAAGAAGACAAAACATTTTGAATATTCAAATACTCCAAATCCTAAAAAACTGATTGCTGTAATAACAGGTTCGGCCTATATCAAAGATTATACTCTTCCATTTCCTTACGAAACTATTGAAGTTATATCACTAGATCAAATTATTAATATGTTAGATAAAGGACGTATTGATGCATTTATACATGGTATCAAATCAACGCGGATAGAACTAAATAAAAAGAGTTTCAATAATATAAAGCTTTCTTCGAAGTATATGCCAAATCAACATAAAAAAGTGCCGTCATATATTGCGATTTCTAAGTCTTCAATTTTAGTAAAAAAAATTAAAAACCTATCAATAATATCCCAGAGCTTATTAACTGGAAAATATAAAGAGCTACATGATTCATATTATAAGTAATGCCAAATAAGAAATATAAATTATTTGGCATCTATTTGTAAATTAAGCCTTATTTGCTTTGTTTATCTTCTTTAAAGCCTTTTTTGCATATCCTTTGATTTTTCTATGAGGATTACTTTCAAGTAGTGAAGTAATTAAAGGTTTGTATTTAATGTTTTTAGACTCCCCCAATACTTTTAAGCACCAAGAAACTGTATCTAAGTATATTGAACTAACTTCTTTAGAATTAATTGAAGTTTCAACTAAAGACTTAAACGCATCCGTTGCAATTTCATCTTTATATACCTCATGTTTTATAGATGCAATTGCAGCATGTCTTATGGTATATAAATCTTCAGAATCAATCGCGCGAATTACGCCTTCTGCTTTAGTTAAATCCCCAGCAATAGCGACAGGGTAAAGCTTTTTAGATATTACATTGATGGCTTTGTGGATGTTTTTCTTATTTGAGAATATAGAAAACAAACCTCCGCCTGCACCACCATTTTGAACCGCAAAACCCTCATAAAGTAAGGTATCTTTACTATCAAATACTTGTAGTTCTACAACTAATAAAGCTCTGCCACTTGCACCAAAAGAGAAGTAACGTGCAGCACCATTACCGCCTTTAACATCCAGAACTTTACCTTTGATATATATATCATATTTGTCTGTTTTAGGGTCAGTTTCTAAAGAGAGGCTTTTAAATGAATTTAATTTATTTGTATATTCAAAGAATAACTGCGGGATCAGAGTTTCTACTTCTATTTCATTTTCAATATTATCGGCGATGTTCTTATCATTTTCATAAGAGAAAGGAGTAACAATAACAGCTTTTAATTGACTCACTGGTGACATAGCGAATGCTTTAACATTGATTATACTTAAGGTAAGTATGAAAAATAATTTTATAAAATGTGGTTTCATGTTGATTTTTTTCTATTAGGTTAATGGTAATTATTTGTCAGTATTTTGTTTTAATAATAGGTAATTGTAAATATTTCTCGATGAAATAAAGGTAATTTAATGATTAAATACATCGTATTAGCCGTGATAGCTCTAAGCGCTTATAAATATTACATCGCAAATGTAGGTTATGATTTTTCTTCAAATGAATATAATTTTAAAGTTAAATTCCCTGGTGAACCAAAAATTAATAGAAAAAAAGTTAAATCTCCAAAATTGGGGGGTTCTAAAGTGATGACCTATCGTGTTGAACATGATGAATTAACATGTGGCTTGGTTATATCCGATTATTCAAGTGCAAAAAACAAGCAGAAAATGGGCAGTATTGATGATGTAATTCAACCTATTGAAGATAGATTAATGGAAGAGTTTGATGGAGAGTTAGATCATAGCGGGATTATTTTTAAAGGTGACGTAAAAGGATATGAGATTTATATTACCGCTAACAATCAAAAGAAAATTTCAAGTCGTGTATTTCAGTATTCAGATACTATTTATAACCTAAATTGCCATTATAAAAATACAGATTCAAATACTGATGATGTAAATGACTTTATGGAATCATTTAAATTTCTTCATCACATTAAAAAGTAATAATGAAATAATAAAATGCCGTCATATAAGATGACGGCATTTTAGATGTAGATGTCAATTTTAAGCTTCAGCAGTTATCGCTTTATTCTTGCGTGCTGCTAATTTACGTTTTAACGCTCTGATTGGTGTACGAACATCTTGACCTATAATGTATAGACAAGGCACTAATACAAGTGTGATCACAGTCGCAAACATCACAGCAAAACCAAGTGCCACAGCCATAGGGATAACAAATCGTGCTTGTAAGCTAGTTTCGAACATAATTGGTAATACACCAACAAATGTTGTAATTGAAGTTAAGGTAATCGCTCTAAATCTTGCACAACCAGCTTCTAATACAGCATCACGAATTGATGAACCCGCTTTACGCGCTTGATTTATATAATCCGTCATGACTAAGCTATCATTTATTACTACGCCTGCGGCAGCTATGATGCCAAAGAAAGACATCATGCTTAAATCTAATCCAAAAAAGAAATGCCCCCAAATTGCACCTGTTAAACTAAATGGAATAACTGACATAATAATAAGTGGTTGCGTATAACTTTGAAGCGGTACAGCAAGCAAGATATAAACAATGATCATACCTGCAACAAAAAACAAAATCTGCTCATTTTGTTGTGCCTGCTGCTCTTCAATAGAGCCTCCTAGCTCAGTTTTAACTGTCGGGAATAACTTTTTAAGTTCAGGTAGCAGTTTATCATCTATGCTTTTTACTACTTCATTTGGTTCAACTGTTTCTTCATCTATTGCACCATATATATAAACAGTACGGTAACCACCTTCACGGCGTATATAACTTATACCCGGTTTTTCAGACAAAGCAACAACATCGCCTAGCATGACTTCTTTACCATTTTTAGTTGTGATCACTGTATATTTCAGAGAAGCAAAAGCTTCACGGGTGAGCTTAGGATAGCGTACCATTACACGAACTTCTTCACCGTTGCGGATCACGCGTTGTGCTTCACCACCATAAAAACTGGCACCAACTTGATTTGCGATAGTTGCGAGATCTAGTCCTAAATCATAAGCAACAGGCAATAAGCTTAATTGCACCTCTTTACTTGCAGGATCTATCGTTGAACTGATATCAAACAGGCCTTTTTCTTGTTGTAACATCGCAATAAATTGAAGGCCGGCTTTATTTAAAGTTTCAACATCCGGACCATATAATAGGTAACCAAACTCTCCATCACCACCTGAACCATTCACATCATCTTGAATTGTAATTGATTTTAAACCTGGGATTTTAGGTAGAAGTTCACGCCATCTACGTGATAATTCAAAGGTACTAAAAGGTCTCAGATCTTCATCAACTAAAGGAATGACCATACGTGCTTTAGTTCTATTTTGATTAAAAGCAAGAATGTCCTTTATCATGCCTTGACCAAATTCAGATTTAGTTTGCTCTTCAACTTGCCAGACAATTGCTTCGATTGTTTTTAAAGCTTCAATCGTTTGCTGATCAGCTATATTATCATTCATTTCAATCTGTATACTTGGAAAGTCATGAGGCACTTTAGGGTTTGGTACAGTACGTACTAAATTAGAGGAAATCAACGCAAAACTAATTATCAATAAACCAATAAATGAAGATAAAACAAGCCAGCGCCATTCAATTGCTTTTTTAATTGAACGCCTATAAGGGCCATTTACAAAACCCATAAAACGTTTATTAAACTTTGCTCTCCAGCTATTTTCAGGAATAGGTTTAAATGTAGAGTGTGCTAAATGTGCAGGTAATATAAGTTTAGATTCAATTAAACTAAATGCTAAACATAAAATCACAACAACCGCGATACCATAAAAGAAAGCACTTTCAGGACCGCTTGATAAAGTAAATGGCGCAAATACAGCCATAGTTGTCAGTACACCAAAGGTTGCTGGTGTAGCTACTTTTTTCGCGCCTTTAACAACGTTTTCAACACCACCACCAGATTTTTCGATCTCACTATAGGCACTTTCACCTATGACAATTGCATCATCAACTACAATACCCAGTACCATAATGAAAGCAAATAAAGAGATAATATTAACGCTCACACCTAATATCGGCATCATCATAACAGCACCTAAGAAACACACAGGTAAACCGAGCATCACCCACATAGCCAACTTAAAGCGTAAAAACAACGTAAGCATGAGAGCTACCATGATAGAACCTTGCAGCAAGTTTTTTAACATCATATCTAAACGCGCATTTAGGTAATAAGTCATATCAACTAAGGTTTTAAGTTCTAGGCCGGGTGGTAATGTTTTGTTTCTTTGTTCAATAAAAGCTTTAACCGATTCTGCAACTGGGATCATATTTTGATCTTTAGTCGCTTTTACCGACATAAACATGGCATTACGACCAGAGTATTTAAAGTAACGTTCACCTTCAGTGAAGCCGTCTTTAATAACAGCGATATCTTGTAATAAGACTTTTGCACCATTTTTACCTACTTTAACGGGTATTTGGCGAAATTCCTCACCATTGTAATATTGATTTTCGATTCTAACAGAAATAAAACCAGCATCTGTACGTAACTGACCTGCAGAGAAATTGGCTGAATGTCTCGCAATAGCATTGCTGACATCACTTAACGATAAGTTATATTTACGCAGATTTTCAGGCAGAATTTCAATCGCTATTTCATCTTCAGGCACATCTAAATTAACTAAAGATACGTTTTGAAGTTGTAATAATTCATCTTCAATTTGCTGTGCGATTGGTTTTAGCTGTGTTAAAGGTAAATCACCTACTAGAGACATCTCAATGACATCTTGTTGAAACTCAGCTTGATAAATTGTGACGGGCTCCATTCCAGCTGGAAAAGTCGGTATACCATCAACTCTGAGTTTAATTTTATCTAAAACATCAGATAACTCTTTATCAGGGTCTATCTCCAGTTGTACGCTACCGCTATTTCTGAACGAGCGAGATACACCACGTTTAATCTCTGTCACATCTTTAATGGATTCTTCAATTTTAATTAAAATGCTTTCTTCGATTTCTTGAGGTGAGGCACCAGGGTATGATGCATCAATATTGATGTAATTAATTTCAACATTTGGGAACATCTGCCTTTGAATCGTAAAATAACTCAATATGCCCATAATAATGATAAAACCCATCATTAAATTAGCGGCGACGGGATTATTAGCAAAGTAAGCTATGATCCCTGTTTGTTTTTGCTGTGTCATATTAATAAATTCCCTTTTACTACAATTTTTCAGTCGCTAAAACATCAGAATTAGCGATATTTACCTGCATCCCTTTTTGCGGGTATTCAGGTAAGGTAACAACTAATTTATCTTGATTGTTTAAGCCTTGATTAACTAAAAAGAATTCACCTTCTTCTCTAATTACTTGCACTTGTTTGGCTTCTAACTTATCTTGAGCATCCACAACCCAAACAGTGCGGTTATTAACAAGTTCTTGAGGCAATTTATAAATTTGTTGTAGTGTTTGTCCTGCAAAATTAACTTCTACATAGCTACCAAATTTAATCACTGGTAAATTAGTATCTAAACCGTAAGGGTCTTGAATTCTAACCACTAAGTTACTCATACGTGTATCACTATCTACTACACCTAAATCGCGAGAGACAATTGCATCTCGTTTAAAAGCATTAAGCCCTTTTTGACTCACTGTAGCGTGTAAGCCATTTAAATTTTTTGGCAAAAACGCACTATCAAAACCAGCGATTGGTATCAATACTTCAGCTGACTCGACGTTATTAAGTACAGCAACAGCAGAGCCAATATTTACAAATTGGCCAAGGCCGATATTTTTTGAAATAACAAGAGCATCATATGGTGCTTTAACTTCACATTTTGCTAGGTTACGTTGGGCACGCTTAAGGGATGCTTGAGCTGATTTAACCGCAGCCTGTGCACTTAATACTTGAGGTTTTCTGAGGTATAAATCAGTGAATTTTTTATTGGGAAAACGTTTCGCTTCATCAATAGCGACTTCTTGTTTTGCATTTTCTTCAATTAATGCGGCTTTTGCACTAACGAGTTGTGCTTGAGCTTGAAGTAAGTCGGCCTCATAGTTATCTTTTTCAATGGTAAATAAAATATCACCACGATTAACCAGACCACCAGGAATAAAGCTTGGATGCCATTGAATTACTTCACCTTGAACTTGCGCTGATAATTGCGTGCTTTCTAAAGGTGCGACTTCACCATAGCTAGTAATAATAATTTGATGATCACCTGCTGTTATATTCTCAACTTTAACAGTAGGGCGGCTATCTACTGCTTTTTTTTCTTCAGTATCTTTGGCTATTGCATTAATTGTTACAAAACTACCAATACATGTCGCTAAAACAACAACAGGTAATAGGCCTTTTATCCATTTTTGATTCATTTTATTCACCTTGAAAGCACAATTGGGGTAATAATATCAAAAACTTGTAAAAACATGTAAATTCATTTGTAAGTTTGTATTTATATTTTTCGTAATTATCTTACGAAATAAATAGGCTAGGTAACTGATAAGTCGGTAGTATATTGCTAGTTAATGTATCAGGCATTTAGCGGGAATCCACTTTTTCCATTTGCTTTTATTTTCATCTATCCAGAGTTTTGCTGCATTGTTATATTGCATGTTTTTTATATCAACTAATGCAGCGATTTGTTCAAGTTCGTAATTGTTAAAATTCATATTTTTTAGGATATCAAAAGCACAGGGCCATTTTCCAGGGAATTCAGTTGAAGATACTTTTTTTAACCAACCAGATTTAGGGTTTCCACAATCAAATAAATAATCTGGATTTATGCCCCAGCTTGGTAACGTTTCGCATTCGATTTGATGTTCAGGAAATTCAATAAACTTTCCTTTATATATTGCACCGACCCAGTTTGGCGTCCAATTGAATAAAACAATTGGCTGCTTGTTTTTATATGCGCTTTCTAATTTCTCCCATAAGTTTTCTGCCGTATTGGTATTAATAACTTTGAAATTTAAACTTAATGCGCGCACTCGTGCTTTATCTGGTTTTTCCCAAGGTCCGCCATAATATATCCCCTTATTTAAACTGTTTTTTTGAGAAAAAAGGGCTGAACAAGCATTTAGCGACTTCCAGTCGGGTAGACCTGGACACAATTGCTCTACATATTCAGGATACCACCATTCTTCACGCGTAATAACGTCATAAGTACCGGCATCAATTAACTTGCCTTGAGTTGTCAATTGCGTATATTTATCTGCCATTGTACCTTGCCATACTTCGACCTGAACATGCGCAATATTATGTTTTAAAATATACCACTGGCCATCAGTAGGGTAAGTGACATATTCAACCTCTAAACCTTGGCTTTTATAAATATCACCTAAGATGTGTGAAACAACTACCTGTGATGACCAGTTGTTAGTAATTATCTTAATTTTGTTATTTTCAGGTTGAGCAAAGCTAAACAAGGAAGTTATCAATATTGTGACAAGTAATAATTTATTTCTCATTAATTTATCTTCTGTGTTTAATTTTGACTAAATCTTAAACTTGTTAAGCTGAGTACGAAGAGCAGAAACATTGTCATTAAGTTCATCACTCAAAGAAGCCGTATTCTGCACAATACCATTAGCTTCATTAGACATGTCTGAAATAATCGTTAAGGTACGATTAATTTCCTCATTTACTCTCGATTGCTCTTCTGCTGCGGAAGCCATTTGAGTATTTTGCATATTTATAACATCGATTGAACTATTTATCCCCTTAAATGCGTCTTCAGCGCTTCTTGCTGAGCCGACACAACTTGATACTTTCTCTAAGCTATCAGCCATCATACTAACAACCCCTTTTGTATTTCCTGTTAGCAGTTCTATCATCTTCCTAATCTCTTCTGTTGATTTTTGAGTTCGTCCAGCTAAGGTTCTGACCTCATCAGCTACAACAGCAAAACCTCGTCCTTGCTCCCCAGCTCTTGCAGCTTCTATTGCTGCGTTAAGTGCTAAAAGGTTTGTTTGTTCGGCAATTCCCCCAATTACAGACAAAATAGATTCAATATTAGAAGCCGACTCTGATAGTGAATTGGTTTTAATTTCAGCTTCAGATAATGATTCATATAGCCCTTCTATAAACTGGGTTGTTGATGTTGCGAGTTCTACTCCACTTAAACAATCATCTTGTGCTTTTTGCACTGCATTTGATGCTTGTAATGCAGAGTTTGCAACTTCCGTTGCTGTTGTTGACATTTCATGAGCTGCAACTGTTAATGAGTTTAGTTCTGCAGTTTGTCTATCAAGTCTGGTACTTGCTTCATGAGATTTTTCCCTTCCCTTTACTGAGTTATTATCTACTTCAGTTGTAATGACTGAAATATCAGTGATCATTGTTTGTAATTTATCAATGAAATGATTGATGAGTCCAGCTAATCTACCTGTTTGATCTTGACTTGAAACTGAAATTCGTTGAGTTAAATCTCCCTCTCCATGAGCGATATCTTTTAGTCGGCCAATTAAAATATAAAGTGTACCGGTAATATTTTTTGAAATAACGATCATAGCAAAGCAACCTAGCACTAAAGCAGTGATGCCTGCTAATAAACCGATAGTTAGGGCTTTATTCGACTTTTGATTTACCCAATCACTAAATTCGATTTTATCTTTATTTAAAACAGAAGTAGGCACTGAAATGTTAGCAATCCATGGATTTTCCGTTGTAGTCTCAATTAGAGAGAAAGCATTAGATCTGTTATTTACATTTATAAGCTTTTGATTATTGACTGCTTCTTTTGCTTGCTGCCAGTTTATGGTGTTAGGAATTTCTGAAATTCGTTTACCAACATTATTCTCATTATCACTGTCAGCTAAAATAATGCCTTGCCATGAGCCAACTATGATCCTGCCAGCGCCTTGATATAAAGATTGATCCATATTTTCAGCTAATTTTTGAATACGAATTAACGATAAATCAAAGCCAATACTGCCAATGTTAGTCCCATTAACTTTTATAACATCACTGATTGTTGTTATGAGTTCTTTACCACGGCCAGGCACATCATAATAATAAGGCTCCATAAAAAATAACTTTCCAGTTTCGAAAGGTTTTAAATGCCAATCATCGGTTCTTTCGCCATTAGAGTTTATTTTACTATTAGAAAAAGATTCCATTGCAACATAATCAAAGCCATCCTTACCATCAGGAAAAAAGAAAGGCGCTAAATTTCCATTTTTATTAAATGCTTTTGTGAGCTCTATAGGTACATCATCTGGCCAGGTATTTTGTTCAAATACAAAATATCCTGAAAAAACATCTTTTTCTTGTGGCTGCATCGTTGCATCAAACTGCTTAACAATAAAATCAGGATTAACTTGTTGTTGGCCGGATAACTCAATATTTGAACGGATCACCGCGAGGTTGTTAATAACAGGCTTTAGCAATAATTCTATGTTAAATTTAATTGTACTTGATACATTTGATATTTGTTTATGTGCGGAATCATTTAATGTAGATGAAATTTTTAATTGTGTGCTTTTATTCATATCATTGTAGAAATATGTACTTGTCCCCATGCCTAAAATAAGCACAAATGACATCGCTAAAACGGAAAATACAGCTATTTTTGTACTTAAAGATTTTTGGATTCTATTTAACATTCACAGTCTCAATTTATTTTGATTTACATATCATAATCACAACTGAACAACTTGAGTGTAGGTGTGTTTTTTGATTTTGCCAAAATGTAAACTGATATATGTAAGGGGATATATATAATTGAAAAACAGATGGATGTCAGCTTTGTCAATGGTATTTATATACACAAATACCATTGTAGGAAATCATAAATTGCACAAGAATTTTAAAAATTTGTCACTATTGAAAGCAGTAGGGTACTTATTGAAACTAACAATCCAACAAATGCAATAAACAATATGGCGTTAAAACACCACTTTAATGGATAGTATAGTTTTGGATTTCGCTTTTTTAACGCTTTAGATGCTGCTAGAAAAGGAGTCACTTTAGCAAATAATTTATTAACGATACCTGCTTGGTCACCAGGTAAATTAGGTACCAACATTTGATTTATTAAACACTTATATATTTTATTAAATAATTTTCCAATGACATTCATTGGGCGCTCAATATCACACATTAA
>Ga0105356_10003025_pt1 | contig 16592 bp, 15 predicted proteins | sample GOMGulsemesocosm_3_FD_83502 | JGI IMG/M metagenome (GOLD analysis project Ga0105356, IMG submission 83502) | Methane-oxidizing microbial communities from mesocosms in the Gulf of Mexico - GOM9D Gulf of Mexico | ecosystem: Environmental > Aquatic > Marine > Cold seeps | place: Gulf of Mexico...
AATTAACTTATGTTTAACTGTGCTGTAAATTCAGAAAACTTGCCTATTAGTTCAAATTAATGGATTCAATTTATGATCACTCAAGCAATAGACAATGTCAGACAGGAACCCAAGGTACTGGTTGAAAATAAACTTTCTTTTGCAGGACCTGAATCAGAGCTAAGTATTTATGATACTTATCAGCAAGCTAATAAAGTTCAGCTTAAATCTGATCAGTTGCTTTTTTGCGCTATGGTGACAGGCAAAAAAGTGATGCACAGTTCACACGATGATTTTCATGGTGAGTTTTTACCCCATGAGTCTTTTATAATGGCTCCTGAGAGTTCGGTAGAAATTGATTTTCCTATTGCTAAAATAGCAGAGCCGACCACTTGTTTAGCAATAGAAATATCAAGTGATAGAGTGCAACAAGTTTCAGCTATGCTTAATCAGCAGCAGCCGTTAAATCAAGCGTTTGGTCATTGGCAGTATGATCACAAATTGGTTCATACCCATCACAATAGTGAAACACAAAGCGTATTAAATCGTATCGTACAAATTTATTCTGAAAATCACCCTGACCGCAGTGCAATGGTGGCATTGGCCGTATCAGAATTAACCATTCGATTATTACATCAACAGACTCGTGAATTTATTTTAGCCTTCTCACAACAAGAGCCTGATAATAATGGTTTGAACGCCGCCATAAATCATATTGAGTTACATCTAAATGAGAATATCGATGTTGATGACTTAGCCCGAATATCTTGCATGAGTAGAACAAAATTCTTTCAGGAGTTTAAGACGCACCTAGGTTGCACTCCAATGGCTTATCAATTACAACGACGTTTGAAGCAAGCTGCTATTTTATTGAAGAAAGGCCTGCAAATAACACAAACTTGTTTTGCTTTAGGCTTTACTAATACCAGTCACTTTAGTCGTTGTTTCAAAAAATTCTACGGTATGAGTCCACGTGAGTATAAAGAGCGCTCTTTAGACAAAAATTTAGATAAGACTTTGGTTAACACCATAAATAGCCATTTAAATAGCTAGTTTGCTAGCTTCATAAGCTAAAAGCTTGTTAAAATTAGCGCATTATTTATTAGCTCATTAGGATACTCATGGCAATTAACTGGTTCCCAGGCCATATGCACAAAGCGCAAAAAGAGATCAAAGAAATATTACCGCAAATAGATGTGGTGATTGAAGTGTGTGATGCGCGTTTACCTTTCAGTAGTGAAAACCCTATGATCACGGAGATCAGAGGGGATAAGCCGCTAATAAAAATCCTCAACAAAAGCGACTTAGCCGATCCTACAACAACTAAGGTCTGGCTGGATTATTTAGAGTCGCAGCATAATGTGAAAGCTATTGCGTTAACTACAGAGCAGCCGAGTGTTGCCAAAAACCTTGTCAATTTAATTCGCAAACTGGTGCCGAATAAAGATGAAGAAGGTAAACAAATCAACGCCATGATCATGGGTATTCCTAATGTTGGTAAATCGACATTACTTAATACCTTAGTAGGTAAAGCAAAAGCCAAAGTAGGTAATGAGCCCGCAGTAACAAAAGGACAACAGCGCATTCGACTTGAAGAAGGTTTATATCTTTTTGATACCCCGGGCATGTTGTGGCCGAAAATAGCCAATGAAAACTCAGGTTATCGTTTAGCCGTATCTGGTGCGGTGAAAGATACCGCTTTTGATCATGATGATATTGCTTATTTTGCCGCTGACTATTTACTTAAGGCTTACCCTAAACGTGTAATGGAACGTTATAAGCTTGATGAATTGCCTGAGCATGAAGAAGACCTTATCGAAGCTATTGGTCGTAAGCGTAGCTGTGTGAAGAGTGGTGGTCGTGTTGATTTACATAAAGCGTCAGTTATTCTAATCAATGAAATTCGAGATAAGACCTTAGGCGCTCTTTCTTTTGAGTTACCGGATATCATCGATGAAGAAAACGCACACTTTGCCGAGCTTGAAGAAAAGCGCGTTGCGGCTAGAGAAGCCAAGAAAACAGCACGTGGCCGAGGCCGTAAAAACAAACGTTAATAATTTTATTTGTAATATTTTGATTGATAAGGTTTTGATATGAGCGAAGAAACACTGTTTACCCTACACCCACAATTGGCAAACGACACTATTGAACTGGCTGAATTTCCGCTGTCTAAATTACTATTGTGTAATGATAGTGCATACCCTTGGTTTATTTTGGTACCTAAAGTTGCAGATATCAGTGAAATTTACCAATTAGATTGGCAGCAACAGCAACAGCTACTCAATGAATCTAGCCTATTAAGCGAATTACTTATGCAAGTGTTTGCTGGTGATAAAATGAATGTTGCAGCGCTTGGTAATGTTGTTGAACAACTGCATATTCACCATGTTGTACGTTTTAAAGAAGATGCTCAATGGCCAAAACCTATTTGGGGACAACAGCCGTTGACCGCTTATTCTGATGCAGAAATTACAGCATTAAAAGATAAGTTATTACCTCAATTAGCGGTAATCTTTGCGGATAAATAGCTTTCAATCTATAAATAAAAAAGCCTCAATATGTAGATCACATATTGAGGCTTTTTGTATTCTGTCTATTAACTATTAGGCGGCGTTAGTTATGTTAGTCACTTTATTATTCTTAGCATTGGCTAACTTTGCTAATGATTGTGTTAAGTCGGCAATAATATCTTCAACACTTTCTAAGCCTACCGAAATCCTGATTAAACTGTCGCTGATACCTGCATTTTCTCGCTCTTCAGGTGTGTATGGAGAATGAGTCATAGAAGCAGGGTGTTGAATTAATGACTCAGCGTCACCTAAACTCACCGCAATAGAGAATAACTGCATTTGGTCAATAAACGCCGTACCACCAGCAAGATCGGTATTTAGTTCAAAGGCTATAACACCACCGGCAGCTTGCATTTGTTTGCCAATAAATTTATAACCAGAGTGGCTTTTAAGACCCGGGTAATAGACTTCTGAAACCATTGGATGTTGCTCTAAAAACTCAGCGACTGATTGTGCATTACTACAGTGACGCTCCATTCTTATAGGTAATGTTTTAAGTCCTCGCATAATAAGCCAAGCATCATGTGGGCTCATAGTTGCGCCAATGTCTTTCAATGTGGTCATTTTGATTTCATTAATCATTTCAAAGCTACCGCATACAATTCCCGCGACAACGTCACCATGGCCATTTAAATATTTGGTTGCACTATGGAGTACTATATCAGCACCAAACTTGGCTGGTTGCTGTAATACTGGTGTCAGGAAGGTGTTATCAACAATAGACAGTAGTTGATGTTCTTTGGCAATAGCACAGATTTTTTCTAAGTCTAAAACGACTAGATTTGGATTGATTGGTGTCTCTAAAAAGACCAACTTGGTATTTTCTTTAATGGCAGCTCTGATATTTTCCGGATCTGTCATATCAACAAAGGTTACATCGATGTTGAATTTTTTGAATTGGTGACTCATTAAAGCAAATGAACAACCATAAACTGCTTTAGACGAAATCATATGATCGCCCGCTTGTAAATTAGTTAACAAAGCAGCTGAAACTGCAGCCATACCTGTTGCAGTTGCGGCAGCATCATCCATACATTCCATAGCCGCAACACGTTGCTCTAATTGACGGGTTGTAGGATTGCCTAAACGGGTGTAAATAAACCCCTCAGCTTCGCCAGCGAATCGATCACCGCCTTGCTGGGCACTATCAAAAATGAAGGTAGATGTTTGGTATAAAGGCGTAGCGAGTGAGCCAAATTGCTTATCATCAATTCTGCCGGCGTGAATGGCTTTTGTCTCTATTTTGTTGCTCTTAAACTGTGTCATTGCTTCTCTTCCAAAGTGAGGTGAAATTATTATTGTTATTTGTGGTGAATGTCATCAATGCTGGGGCATTAGTTTTTATGCACCAGCACGGATATCAGTTTTTATTGCAACTATGTTGCCAACTGTCAAACCTGTTATTTTTCAATAGGTTAGTTGGGTTTATCTAATATGGGTAGTCTTGGTTGTACTAAAATCATTACAGGTGCGGTTTGTACTAGCTATAATTGCCACTATTTATTAATAATAGCTAGTAAATTCGGTGTCTTACTTGTTTGTACTAAAATCATTACTGTGTAATAGTTATAGTACGGGTGTGGCAGTTATTAATTAATCTTATGCGTATTGTTATTGAATCAAATGACAGGATTGGTATTTCTCAGGAAATATTGGCAATCTTTGCTAAGCAAGCTTGGAACTTAAAAGCGGTAGAAATCACCAGTTGTTTTACCTATGTACATGTTGAGTATGATGCCTTGACCCTTCCTGAAATTAGGCATTGCCTTGGCAATGTGAAAGGTATTGTTAGTGTTGAGCCACTTAACTTTCTGCCTAGTGAGCAAAGAGAGAATCACTTACAAGCATTGTTGGCTAAAATGCCTGAGCCTATTATTGACCTGGATAGTAATGGTTGTATATTGGCGATGAACAAGGCCAGTCATCAGTTACTTTCCCAAGAAGAGCAGGGTCATATATCTTTTAGTGCAGCGGATTATTTAGGCAAGCCTATTGAGCAGTATATTAAGAAAGTACATATGAATATGCTCAGTGATACAGCTACGAGCCATGCAATAACCTTGCATGGAAAGGCCTATATTCTTGATATTACCCCGGTATTTTCAAGCATATCAATTCACAGTCATAGCATAGATAAAAAGTCAAAAGCACAGCAACTTACCGGTTCAGTTTTACTACTACGCTCAATGAATACACTGGGACGACAAATCTCTTTAATGCAAAGTCATCAAGAGCACAGTTTTGATAGCATTATTGGGGAATCAAACAGTATCACCCTGATTAAACAGCAAAGTAGGCGGTTTGCAGATTTAGACTTGCCAGTATTGATAAATGGCGAAACAGGTACAGGGAAGGAGCTGATTGCTAGAGCATTACATCAAGCTAGTCCAAGGGCCAAAGCGCCATTTTTAGCAATAAATTGTTCAGCATTGCCTGAAAATTTACTTGAAAGTGAGCTTTTTGGTTATGCCAGTGGTGCTTTTACTGGCGCACAAAAAGGCGGTAAGCCTGGTTTAATTGAGTTGGCTGAAGGTGGTTGTTTATTTTTAGATGAAATTGCTGAGATGTCTACTTACTTACAGGCAAAATTATTACGTTTCTTGCAAGACTTAACATATCGTCGTGTTGGTGGGACAAAAGAGCTTACGGCGAATGTTCGTATTCTAAGCGCTAGTCATCAAAATTTAGCCGAACTCATTAATCAAAAAACGTTTCGAGAAGATCTTTATTATAGGCTCAATGTTTTAAATGTTGAGTTACCTGCCCTAAGGCAACGTATTACTGATATCAGTTTGCTTGCTAACTTCTTTATAGAAAATGCAGTAAAACAAGTAAGTAATAGCCAACAAACTGGTATTTCAAAACCTAAGCTGACCACACAAGCATTGCTACTATTACAAAATTATGATTGGCCTGGTAATATTAGGCAGTTACAAAATGTCTTGTTCAGTGTTGTTGCATTGAGTAATGGCAGTGATATTAGAGCTGAGGATTTACAGCAGGTACTTAATAAGTTTAGTAAAAATAGTATAGCCGTTGCCAAAAGGGATGTAGCGTCAGTTAAAGATTGGTCAAGTGCACAGGCTGAGTTTGAAGCAAACTTACTTAAAGAGCTCTACCCAATGTTCCCAACGACACGAAAACTGGCGGAACGTTTAAATGTTTCACACAATAAAGTCGCAATGAAATTACGAGAGCATGATATTAAGTAAAATATCGACTAATGAATTATAAAGCTAGTGTGAACTCTATTGGAAAGATAAGTTGGGACTATTTCATGGCTGCTACTTGTAGTTTAATTTGATTGTCGGTAGCGTAGTCTCTAGCAGCAGTAAATTTATTCCTAATGAATAGTATTAGCAAGTGACCAATAAAAAACTACAACACTTTTATATTGCCCAAGAGCAATCCATTTACTTATTAAGCCATAAGGACGCGACTAAGTTAAAGCAATGGGTTGAACTTTGTCAGCAGCAATTAAGGCAACTCGGCTTTGAAGATGTTGCCTTATTAGGCAAAGGCGCATATGGCTTTGTGTTCTCAGGAATCAAAGGGAAAGGAACTTCTGCTCAAGAACAACCCGTAGTATTTAAATTTTCACGAATTAACTTACCTCAACACGTGCAGGATCGCTTGGCTGAAGAAGCTGATATTCAAGGACAACTAAATCACCCACAAATACCACAGGTAATTGATTACCAAAAAATAAAACGACAATCTATTTTGCAAATGAGTCGGGCACCTGGTATCGACTTAGAGCAACTCTCTCACCAAGTAGGCCCACTCTCGCCTGAGTTAGTGGTTAGCATAGCCTTGCAATTGGCTGATATATTGTTGTATTTGCGTAATGCCAACAACCATAGACAGCTAAAGCCGATTGTTCACGGCGATATAAAACCATCAAACCTTGTTTATGACAAAGGTACAGGTAAAGTACAGCTAATTGATTGGGGGTCATCAGTGACTGCTCAGCTCGATTGTAATCATCAAAGTACTAGTACTAACGTGATGGAATTAATGAGCAGCGACTTACAAAATAGTAATGCTCGTTTGGGTGATGTGTATTTCATCGGCCCAGAGCAGCTTAGTGGCGGATTATCTAGTCCAAGGTTTGATGAGCAGGGTTTAGCGGCAACTTTATATGCGTTAGCCTCCGGGCAGTCCTGTAGGTATGGTATAAAAGTTATTCCTCCTAATGCCTTAGGTTTGCCAAAATTGTTGGCACAAGTGTTAACAGGCATGCTTAGTGATGATGAAAAGTTACGTTGTCAGGCTGGGGATTACTTCTTCAACAACCTTAGCTACCTTAAACAAGTTGTTTTGGCAGATAAACCAACAGATGTACAAGCCAATGCGCAAATTCCTGTGTGGGTAAAACCGCAATCAGAACAAATTGACACTGTCGTTTACGGCTCTCGTAAGTCATTTTTACGAGAGCAGACCGACAGTGATAACTTATCTGATATAGATGATGCGCAGCTCGATAAATACTATAAAAATTACCTAATGGGCATGGGGGATAATGAAAAAGCTTTTGTTGCCGCTTTAAGTCGTTTAGGTAATTTCCCTGTTGTTGGCGGTCTTGCAATTCGCTGGGCGAAAGAGGGGGTATATATTGATTCAAACTTATCCTTGTTTGATGAAAATCTAAAAGCCTCATTTACTAGTGCGGTAAATAATATTATCTCCTTGGCTCAGGGGATATTCCGAGTTGGTATGTTTAAAAGCTGCTTGTTCAACGCCAGAAACACATTACATGTTGAGCGAACCAGTGAAAGCCAACCTTTTGTTGCCGGATCTGAACAAAAAATAGCTTTTGAGGTAAGTGACATTCCTGATGTTGATGATATCACCCGATTACACTCTTATTTTGAAGATGGCAAAGATCCCGACGAGTACCTTTATTTACCTGATGAGTTAATGGCCGTTTTAGCGAGGTTAAACCTGATACACCACACAGGTTGTATTATCTTTGAGGTACTGCCAAAACATTTAAAAATTCATAGCTACTTAATGTTATTAAACCATGAAAAACAAGCTGAGTTTACTCAATGTTTAGCTGAAATAATGACCTTACTACCAACCATAGCTGGTATTGGCATATCAGGTTTTATGAAGCTGCCATATAAAGACACCCGTTTTTTTGAACATATCAGTAGCATGCCCGATAAATTTTACCCGAAAAATCCTAAATTGAATTCCTAATGTATTCATAAACCTGAGTTCATGCCTCCTTTATCAGCTTGGATTTCAGCGTGATTTCATACTACGTGACTGATATTATTAAGTTTTCATTTTCAGAAACAGAAAATGCTGTCATTTTAGGTCGAGACCTTCTTCGAGTGAAGGCTGAAGATTCATTTGAAGGCAGACTGTTTATACCGTCATTACACTTTGGAAATATTATGGATGGAATGAATCTGATGGCGATAACTCAGATAAAGTGCATAAAGGTGGTGAACTATTTACTGGCGCATACGCTGATTTTAACTGGGTTGCTTGGTATAAATATCCAATATTTTATCTCACACGTTAACATAAAAAAAGCCAGTTTATTAAACTGGCTTTTTCATTGTAGAAGGTTTTTGAATTGCTTCTTTAGTCTTTAGTAGGGTTGAAGTTTTTAACTTCTTCACCTGAAGCTTGTTTATCTGCATGGTAACTTGAGCGAACTAATGGTCCACAAGCAGCATGAACAAAGCCCATCTTTTGTGCTTCACGCTCAAACATAGCAAACTCATCAGGGTGAACGTAGCGTTCTACTGCTAAATGATCTTTACTTGGTTGTAAGTATTGACCAATGGTAAGCATAGTTACGCCGTGATCACGTAAGTCTTGCATTACCGCAAGAATTTCTTCATTAGTTTCACCTAAACCAACCATTAAACCAGATTTAGTTGCTACTGTAGGATTAGCTTCACCAAAGCGTTTTAATAAGTCTAAAGACCACTGGTAGTTAGCCGCTGGACGAACTTTGGTATATAACCGTGGCGCCGTTTCCATATTGTGATTAAACACATGTGGAGGGTGCTGATTAAGAATTTCTAGTGCTCTATCCATGCGACCACGGAAATCTGGTACTAAAATCTCCACTTTAGTGTTTGGTGCTTGTTCGCCAAGTTCTTTCACACAATCAGCGAATTGTTGTGCGCCACCATCACGTAAATCATCTCTATCGACTGAGGTTATAACAACGTACTTTAAGCCCATATCCTTTAAGCTATTAGCAAGCTTTTTAGGCTCATCGGCATTAGGGGCAAGTGGGCGGCCATGACCGACATCACAAAAAGGGCAACGACGAGTACAAATGTCACCTAAAATCATAAAGGTGGCAGTACCGTGGTTAAAACATTCAGACAGGTTAGGGCAAGAAGCTTCCTCACACACTGAGTGAAGGTTATTTTTACGTAAATTAGCTTTAATATTATCAATACGCTCACTAGAACGTGGCAACTTGATACGTAACCAGCTGGGCTTACGTAGCATTTCTGACTTTGTTGAGCTCACAACTTTAATAGGAATATGAGCAAGCTTGTCAGCATCACGAAATTTTTCGCCGGCTACACGGTTGGCTGTTTTCACTTCTGAGGTTAAATCACTACTCATGGGATGTGTTATTCTCGCTTGGTAAACCCGTTTGATAACTAACATTAGTAGCTTCAAGTAAGGTTATTAAATGTTTCACTAACGCATTACTTGCACTAGCGGTATCTTGTGGGCCCTGTAAATCGGCAGTTTGTACCATTTCAAGACCAGCATAACCACAAGGGTTAATGCGTAAAAAAGGTGATAAGTCCATATTTACATTGATGGCTAAACCATGGAATGAGCAGCCTTTTCGTACTCGTAACCCTAAGGAAGCAACTTTTTTCTCATCAACATATACGCCGGGGGCATCTGCCTTGGCATAAGCGGCAATATTATAATCGGCTAATGCTGAGACAATACTGTTTTCGATCAAAGTTACTAATTGTCTTACACCTATTTTTTTACGGCGTAAGTTAATCATAAAGTAGATAACTTGCTGTCCAGGACCGTGATAAGTTACTTGACCGCCTCGGTCTACCTTAACTACCTCAATATCCCCTGGTACCAGTAAATGCTCAGCTTTACCAGCTTGTCCTTGAGTAAAAACAGGCGGGTGTTCAACCAGCCACAACTCGTCAGCTACGCTGTCATCACGATTATCAGTAAAGTCTTTCATGGCATGCCAAACTTGGCTGTAATCCATGCTATCTAATTGTCTGATAACGAGTGAGTCAGCAAGAGTGTTTACCTCTTGCTCTGGTGTTGAATTGGAGTGCACTAAGCTAACCTCAATAATCTAGAGTTTTGTCATCTATGGTTTTGATTAGCGTTATAAAACGTAACGTACTTGTTCAATAGCCGTTAAGGTTTTATAGATAGTTTCAATATGTTCTTTGCTGGTAACGGTTACAGCTATAGAAACAGAATGGTAATTGCCTTTTGAGCTTGGCTTAATTTTAGGTGCGTAATCACCAGGCGTGTGCTTTTGCAGCTCCGCAATGATTAAATCAGGTAACTCGTCACAGGCAACACCCATCACTTTAAAGTTTAATACTGTAGGAAACTCTAATAATTCGTCAAACTTGGTTTTCATCTTTATTTACTTCTTTGTCGAGCGTAATTGTACTTATGGCAATATTTTATCACTAAAAACTAAGCGCCGATATTATTTTGTGACTTTCGCTAGACCAAAAAACAATAAAGCCTCAATTAAGAGGCTCTATTCGCAGTATTATAATTTGCTGTTAGTTGGCAAATTGCAACTTAACATAATCAACTAAACGACTAAATAAGCTACCTTCGTTAACTTCTTCCAAGGTTACTAATGGGTATTGAGCAATGTCTTGATCTTCAAGTTGAAGGAATAAAGTACCAACAACAGTGCCTTTTGCTAAAGGAGCTGTTAGCTGTTGATTCAATTCAAAGTTAGCTTTTAAGTTTTTACGTTGACCACGTGGAATAGTGATTGGTGTATCTGAGATAATACCTAAATCAACATTCTCTTTATCGCCCATCCATACACGGTTAGCAATAAACTTCTCACCTGCTTTGTATGGTGTAATTGTTTCGAAAAAGCGGAAACCGTAGTTTAGTAGCTTTTTACTTTCTACTTTTCGAGCGCGCTCGCTCGCCGTTCCCATTACTACAGTCACTAAACGCATGTCACCTTTTGTCGCAGAAGTAACTAAGCTGTAGCCAGCATTTGAAGTGTGGCCTGTTTTCATGCCATCAACATTTAGGCTTTTATCCCATAACAAACCGTTGCGGTTATATTGCTTGATATTGTTGTAGGTAAAAGATTTTTGTTTATAAATAGCATACTCATCAGGTACATCACGAATAAGTGCTATGGCAAGTGTTGCCATATCTCTTGGCGTCGTCATATGAGAAGTACTGTCTAAGCCGTGGCTGTTTTCAAAAAAGCTGCTCGACATGCCTAATTGCTCAGCATGAGCATTCATTAAATCAGCAAAGGCGCTCTCACTACCAGCTATGTGCTCAGCCATAGCAACACAGGCATCATTACCAGAAGCAACGATGATCCCTTGATTTAGTAAGCTCACAGGTACTTCTGTACCTACTTCAATAAACATTTTTGAAGAGTCAGGGAATTTCTTAGCCCAAGCATTTTCACTGATCATTACTTTATCAGTGTTTTTAATATTACCGCTTTCAAGCTCTTGACCAATGATATAGCTGGTCATTATTTTTGTTAAACTTGCTGGTGCTAGCTGGGTATCAGCATTTTCTTCAGCAATAATTTTACCCGTAGTGTAATCAATAAGGATAAAACCTTTAGCATTAATTTGCGGCGCATCAGGAATAATAGTGATGGCATGGGCGGTTGGTGTTAGCGCAACGGCTGCAGTTAATAGTGCACTACTCAAAAAGGTGAATAGTTTGTTAGTAGCATATTTGCTAGAAAGAGGTACTTTTTTAGTCATAGTTTTGTCGTATGTGAAAAGGTAAGGAAAATCAACTGGACGAAAGTATACCACTTCTAAAAAGCTTGGCTATGGGCAAAAAACAGATAGCATCAATAAATGCGAAGAAAAAACGTTATAAGTGTAACAACTTTTATATAAATTAGTTTCAATGCTCTTTTTTGGCTATTTATGCAATTATTTATTAAGTATTGGCAATTTGGGTAACTTGCCGAACAGTTATGAAAACTTAACAAAATGTTATTCTGAAGTTGCTCTTGGATATGCATTAGGGTAACCATTTTGTTTCAAGGTAAGCAATAGGGCATTTAAGGTAGCAAGGTCGTTAATTGGACCAATTTGAATACGGTAGATACCTTGTTGCTCAGGGTAGCTTGTTTTTTGTTTGTATTGTACTTCTAGCTTTTTGGCCGTATTGATAGCAAGTTCTTTTTTACTGGTCGCAAATACTTGAATGTATGGCGTAGTGATGCCCATGGAATTTTCTGGCTGTGAAGCGCTTGGCGATGTACTTGCGGTAGCCTTTGCAGCATCGCCTTGTGTAGTCATGGTCTTATCTTTTGGGAGAACAGTGCTAAGTGTTGGAATTATCGGCTTGCCTGTTCTTTTATCAAAATCAGTAATCGCAGTGATACTAACTTGTGCAGTACCCGTTTTTAACATGTCGAGTTTATATGCAGCGCTATAAGATAAGTCGATAATGCGAGATTGGTGAAAAGGGCCTCTGTCATTAACGCGCACAATGACCGATATATCATTGGCAGTATTAGTAACTTTTAAATAGGTCGGCAAAGGTAAATTTTTATGCGCGGCACTCATAGCGTACATATCATATATTTCACCGTTAGAGGTAAGGTGGCCATGAAACTTATTACCATACCAAGAAGCGATACCTGTTTGTTTAAACCCTTTAGCGCTAGCCAATACTTCATAGGGTTTACCGAAGACTTTATAATTTTTATTACCACCGCGACTGTGTGGCTCTGCACGGGGAGTGGCATCGGTTAACTCTGCCTTATTTGGTAGGCGCGTTGGCGTACTGTCGTGCTTTTGCTGATAACGACCTGAGCTACAGGCACTTACCATTAAGATCATTGAAATTAAAGACAGTTGTAAAAGAAGTCGATTATTTATGTTCATAAATTTCATCACAGTAAGTTTGTTGTGTTAAGCATGAAAGCGTCTATGGGTACTTATTGCCATCAATATGCCAAAACCTAACATTAAGGTCACCATAGAAGTGCCGCCATAGCTAACTAAAGGTAATGGCACACCAACAACAGGTAAAAGACCTGAAACCATACCAATGTTTACAAAAACATAAACAAAGAAGGTGAGGGTGAGGCTACCAGCGAGTAGCTTAGTAAAAGCATGTTGAGCATTAACCGCTATCCATAAACCGCGCATAACGACAAATAAATACACAGCAAGCAGAATGGCAACACCAATTAAACCAAACTCTTCACTAAAGACTGAGAATATAAAGTCAGTATGGCGTTCAGGTAAAAACTCTAGTTGTGACTGCGTACCTTGCAACCAGCCTTTGCCTTCCATGCCGCCTGAGCCAATGTCTATTTTTGATTGACTAATATGATAACCAGAGCCAAGAGGATCTTGCTCAGGATTTAAAAATGTCATCACCCGCTGTTTTTGGTAGGGCTTCATCAAAAACATCCATAAAATAGGTACAAAGGCAGAGGCTAAACCTACACAAACACCAATTAACTTCCAACTTGCTCCAGCAAGAAATATAACAAAGATACCTGAACTGGCGATTAATAATGAAGTACCTAAATCCGGCTGTTTAGCGATAAGTAAAGTTGGTAACAATACTAAGACAAAGGCAAGTATCACTGTGGAAATTTTTACGGGCAAATTATCTTGACTGACAAACCAAGCAATCATAATAGGTACGATAAGTTTCATTATTTCAGAAGGCTGAAATTTGATAAACCCTAAATCGAGCCAGCGTTGTGCACCTTTACCTACATGACCAAATAACAAAACGCTTACTAGCATTAATAGACCTAAAACAAAAACAGGAACAGCCCATTTCCGATACACAAGAGGTGGGATTTGCGCGACCATAAACATCCCAAATAGCGCAACTCCGATACTTCTCATTTTGCGATAAACAACGGCAGTCTCTTGACCGCCAGCACTATAAACAAGAAACAGGCCTAAAGCTAATAATGTCAATATGCCTAACAGCAGCGGTATATCAATATGAAGTCGTTGCCAGATAGTACGTTCTTTTTGGTGGTCTTGTCCTGTACTGCGCATCAGTCAGCCTCTCGTTTTCTTGTTGTTTTGACTGAATGATTTTTTCTATTTACATTATGTTTTTTACTGGCAATAACTCTATCGCCGAAGTATTGGTCCATGACCTGTCTAGCGACAGGTGCCGCATTGGTCGCTCCACCACCTTTCGCAACGTTTTCTATAGCTACAGCAACAACAATTTCAGGCTTGTCAAAGGGAGCAAATGCAATAAACATTGCGTTATCTCGTTTGTTTTCTGAAGTCGCCTTGGCATCATACTTTTCATCTTGCTTGATACGAGCAACTTGTGCCGAGCCGGTTTTTCCTGATGCATCATAAGTACTGCCTTTAAATGGCGTATGAGCGGTAGCTCCTAATTTTTGAACTGTGCTATGCATGGCTTCTAGTACAACATTCCAATGTTTATCATCTTTAAGTTTTAATGGTGCTTGTGGCTCATAAACGGTCGGCGTTATTTGATGATATGCATTACCGCTACTTTCAATAATTAGCTCACTATTGGCCTTTAATAAATGCGGAATCTTTCGCTCTCCGTGATTAACCAAGGTGGTTAATGCTTGTGTTAATTGCAGTGGTGTTACCGTCCAATAACTTTGACCAATGCCTACAGATAGTGTTTCACCGGTATACCAAGGCTTGTTATAGCGAGCTCGTTTCCAGGCTACGCTCGGCATAATTGCTTTACTTTCTTCATGAATATCGATGCCGGTATAATCACCAAAGCCAAACCTTTCCATCATAGTGCTGATTTTGGTGATGCCTAACTTAAAAGCGAGATCATAAAAGTAAATATTACAAGATTGCTCTATTGCCGTTGTTAAGTCGACTAAACCATGTCCCCAAGGTTTCCAGTCACGGTATTTGTTTGGTAAACCTTCTAATTGATACCAGCCTGGATCTTTAATGGTGGTACTTGCTGTCACTATATTTTCTTCTAGCCCTGTTAATGCTAAGAAAGGTTTAACTGTTGAGGCAGGAGGGTAACCTTGCACACTTCGGTTAATAAGCGGTAAGTCTTTTGATTCAAGTAGTTTTTTATAATTCTTAGAGCTAATACCATGCACAAACAAATTGCCATCGTAACTTGGATTTGAATACATGGCTAAAATACCACCAGTACGGGGATCCATAGCTACAATTGCGCCACGTTTACCGGATAAGGCACGTTTTGCAATCATTTGAAGTTCAATATCTAGGGTGAGCGTTAAGTCTTTACCAGGGACTGGAGGAGTATAGTTAAGGGTACGGATCACTCGACCCTGATTATTAATTTCTACCTCTTGGTGACCAATAGTGCCATGGAGCATATCTTCATAGTATTTCTCAATCCCCAGCTTGCCAATGCCATAGGTAGCGGCATAGTTTTCTGATTTACCATCTCGCTCTAATTTATTAGCATCTTTTCTATTTATACGTGCAACATAACCTAGGTTATGCGTGGTTAAATCTGAAAAAGGGTAATAGCGCTTTAAGCGAGCATTAACAAAAATACCCGGGAATTTGTGTTGATTAACAGAGAATAAAGCGACTTGTTGATCACTTAAGCGCGAGTGTAACTCTACGGGTTTGAAGCGACGTTTTCTTTTAATTGATTTGAAAAATTTGTCTTGTCGATCTTTGGTGATATTAAGTAATGCGCTGACTTGTTCAATACTTGCTTTAATATCGTCAACGTCTTCAGCAATCACTTCTAAACTATAAACGGGTTTGTTATCGGCGAGTAATACGCCATTTCTATCGTAGATTAAGCCGCGATTGGGGGCTACAGGTAGAAGTTTAATTCGGTTGGAGTTAGAGCGGGTTTGATATTTTTCAAACGATTCTACTTGCAGGGTAAAAACATTACCAAGGAGAATCAAAAGTAGAACAACAACACCGGTAAAGGCGATAAAAGCACGACGAGCAAATAGATTTGCTTCAGCACTTTGATCTCTTATAGCAACGCGGCGGTTCAACATAAACAAATACTGCCAAAAATAATACTATTCACTAAAAGTCTGGCTAATGTATTCATCCGTAAAAATTATTCTCTATGGTAAGGGTGGTTGGTATTGACGCTCCAAGCGCGATAAAGACTTTCCGCAATTAAGACACGCACCATAGGGTGGGGTAGTGTTAATGCGGATAAAGACCATTTTTGTTCTGAAGCTTTAATACAAGCAGGCGCTAAACCTTCTGGCCCACCAACAAGTAAAGCAACATCTCTACCATCAAGTTGCCAGTTTTCTAGTTGTTTAGCAAGTTTTGGTGTGGTCCAAGGTTGACCTTCGACTTCTAAGGTTACTATACGATTGCCTTTAGGGATCGCAGCAAGCAGTAGCTCACCCTCTTTGGCAAGTATACGATTAATATCAGCATTTTTACCACGTTTACCCGCAGGGATTTCAACTAAATGAAAACTTAAATCACGAGGGAAACGACGGCTGTACTCGGCAAAACCTTGGCTAACCCATGCTGGCATCTTGCTGCCAACGGCATATAAGGTGAGTTTCATAAATCTATTTTGGCTATTAAGTTTATTATCATAGGAAAGGTTGTTGCATAGTTGACTAAATTGAAATTTCGCTGAGAAAAGTAACAAGAGCAAAGCGGCTGATAGAGGGATACTCCACTATATCGAATGAAACCAACACTGCTCCCGTATTCTCACTAAACATAAGTTAGCAAGTAATTTATTCAGCCCAAAGTTGTTCAAGGTTATACTTGTCACGTTGTTCATCAGTCATCACATGAACGATGATATCGCCTAAGTCGACTAATGCCCACTCACCAACATCGTTACCTTCCA
>Ga0105356_10003031_pt1 | contig 16579 bp, 14 predicted proteins | sample GOMGulsemesocosm_3_FD_83502 | JGI IMG/M metagenome (GOLD analysis project Ga0105356, IMG submission 83502) | Methane-oxidizing microbial communities from mesocosms in the Gulf of Mexico - GOM9D Gulf of Mexico | ecosystem: Environmental > Aquatic > Marine > Cold seeps | place: Gulf of Mexico...
TAGAAACAGGAAAGATTGTAAAAAGAGATTGGAACATGATAGCTAAGGGCACTCGTATAACTAACGAGTTTGCTTCTTTTTTAAAAGAGATCACTTGATACACATGCTGTGAGTGCAAAACGATTTGGAGATTATTATAATATCAATGGCAACTCTCTTCAATATCAGTACAAAAACCATCTTAGCGGTTTTAAAGACTGGACACAAAAAGCACATGCAGAAGATTGGTTACTTTACCCAAAGAATATTGGAAAATACTTAAGTCTAGACGAAACCTCTTTGTCTAACGGTGAACTTTATACCATAGTAACCAACAAAAATGCTCATGGAAAAAAAGGAAGCATAGTCGCTATTGTAAAAGGAACAAAGGCCAAGGATGTAATTAATATACTTCAAAAAATCACTGTAGAAAAACGAAATAAGGTAAAGGAAGTTACAGTGGATATGGCTGGGAGCATGAACTTAATAGCTAAAAAATGTTTCCCTAAAACTCAAATAGGTACCGATAGATTTCATGTCCAAAAATTAGCCTCAGAAGCTGTACAAGAAGAACGGATTAGATTAAGGTGGGAAATTATAGAATTGGAAAATAAAGAGATAGAAGAAGCTCGGAAAGAGGGAAAAGTATACAAACCTGAACTTCTTAGTAATGGAGATACTCACAAACAATTATTAGCAAGAAGCAGGTACTTACTGTTTAAATCCAAAACCAAATGGACAGTTAGGCAAATAGAAAGAGCTCAAATTCTATTTCAATTATATCCAACGATTGAAAAGGCATACAATTTAGCACAAGGGTTGAGCTATATCTTTGAAAATAATACCGATAAAAATGTAGCTAGGCTAAAACTAGCACACTGGTATGATAAAGTGGAAAAGTCTCTATTCAAATCGTTCAACACCATTGCTAGGTCTATACAAATGCATTACAAACCAATACTAAACTATTTTAACAACAGAAGTACAAATGCCTCTGCAGAATCTTTTAACGCCAAAATCAAGGAGTTCAGAGCTCAGTTCAGAGGTGTCAGAGATGTAAAGTTCTTCCTATATAGGTTAACCAAATTATTTGCCTAATTTATGACAGCTCCCCTAGAATATTTGTTGATCCAAAACTGTATTTATTAAAAATTAAGAGAGACCATTGAAACTTGCAACCAATCCTAGTAGCGATTCAAAAACCTGAAGTTAAGCTTATGCTTAACCCCAGGTTTTGTTAGATGAAATTATGCAATCTTCATTGCTTTGTTAAATTCAAATTCTTTTTGAATCTTTTGAATTACCTCTAAAAGTAAATGTGTGTTGTAAGAAGCTGATGAATTTATGATATCCTTGTCTACATGATAAGTACCATTCTCATGAATTCTTCTTAAAGCAGTTGCAAAGGTCTCTGCCTCTACAGGATTAATGAGGTTCAATAATTCTTTTTGTGCGAGTGTAACTTCTACAAATGTAGTAGCTGTTACAATTAAATTTTCTGGGTGTGACATTTGAAAAAATTTATTGTTAATAAAATAAAAGAGCGTAGCCCTCTCTAAGTTGTCACACCCACCAATTGCTAAAGCAAACGGAATCGAGAGAAACTACGCCTATGCAGTATTCTTGTTTATTTGTAAATTTATCGGATTGCTCCAACAACTAATAGATGTGACTTTACAAAAATACAAAAAAACCTCAATGCAAATATACATTGAGGTTTAATATTTTTCAATAGTGGTTTACTATGATATTATTAATAATAAATTGAAAAGTGTTTATAAGTCTGAATTGGTTTTTTGAAGAGAGAATCTACATTTTGTCGTTGAAATAAGTGATTCAAAGATAAATTATGCAATTTAGGTGCAATCTTTTTTTTAGATTCGTGTTTTTAGAAACAAACAGATGTCTGTAAACAAAATCCAAAAATGAAGAAAATACCATTTTTACTTATCTATAGTAGAATTCTAATAGGAATCCTTGTAGGATGGCTAGCAATTTACAAAGTAGAGAATTACGCTATATGGATCGTTGTTTTAATGTCTCTTGGGTTGATCACCGATATTTTTGATGGAATTATAGCAAGAAAATTAAATGTTTCAAGTGAAAAGCTCCGAATATGGGATTCCAATGTAGATCAATTTTTTTGGTTGCTTGTTATTGCATCCATATTCTGGTTAAATTTTGATTTTGTGAAAGAAAATAGTATGTGGATTGGAACTATTGTTTTACTTGAATTAATAGCTTATTTGATCAGTTATTGGAAGTTCAAAAAGGCAATAGCAACACACTCTATATTGGCTAAATTTTGGACTTTATCTTTGCTAGGTTTTTTAATTGATTTAACTATTAATTCTACAAGTCAAATACCCTTTGTTATTTGTATAATTCTAGGAATCATTTCAAGAGTTGAAATAATTCTAATAGTGAAAAAACTAAAAAAATGGACTACAGATGTACCTTCGATTTTGGTTGTTTCAAAAATCAATCAAGGAATTCCAATTAAAAAAAATAAATTGTTTAATAGTTGAGATTTTAATCCCCCAGTGAGTTTAATTCTCCGATGCTTGCATTGAGGTAGTTGATTAAATGAAAAAAAAAGTTTTAATAACTAGAGCAAGTAGAGGAATTGGATAAGCACTTAACCAAAACTTTTTATTTTGTTTTAAAGCCAAATCAAAAGATTTGGCGGATTTCATAAAAACACACTAAATTTTGAGCTAAGCACCAAAACCCGTATTAATTATAGCCTTTGTTGTGCGTTCGTATTTTTTCTTCATTCAGTTTTTTCCATTTTCGAACTCGACTTCTCGCATTTTTATATGGAGAAGATGTATTTAATTGTATCATTTTCCCTTTTGTCCATTTGTCATACCATGATGTTTCGTAAAGTTCTTCGTTCGTATTGTTTTCAATCAGTTTTTGTATTTCCTCAACGGTTTGATTTAATTTATTCAGCAACTCGGGATAGTCCAAATTTTCATAATCCGCATAAAATTTTTGGGCAAGTTTTCCCAATTCGTTCCATTTGTAACCCGTTTCTGGAAAATCAACTTGTTTTCCGTTTTTTTTCTTTCGATTCCATTTTAGAACAAGTCCGCCCCAGCCAACCAAATACGCAACTAAATCCGAAACACTCATTTTGGTTTCTTTTGAGTGTCCTTCAAGTTCTTTTTTCTTGGTTAATTCCATTGGAATATCCTCCAAATCTTTTTTCAGTTTAGAATAGTTATTTTCAATTTCAAAAATTAATTCTTCTTTATTTTTCGGAACTGCCATTTAAGTTTGGGTTTATATGACGCACAACTATTAAAATCATCAATAAAAATAAGGTCTTGACTTTAGTTTACCTTGAGCGTAGTCGAAGGACTCAACCTGACACTTAAGGAGAAATTAATAATTTTTGTCATGTATTAAGAGGGGTTTGATAATTTTTTATAATTACCAAGCCCCAATAAATATACAAATTGAAATTTTATAAAAACCAACAAAATTAGATTATGGGTTTTGAACTTCATTTTCATTTTATCGCGTCATTCCAGAAAAGAATCCAGTAAAATAAGGAATGAGCCAAATAAGCCAAACAATGACACTAAACCTGTGAAAAGTTGTAAGTTGTTTGGTATCATTTTTAATAATTATGTAAGTGGCCCAAACGGTATGTATGCCCATTAGCAGAAGTCCTAAAATACCAGTTATGGTATGGAAGTTAAATATAAGAACTCCACCAACCTGTTTTTTTACATACAATGTACCAGCTGTATCTGCAATTAGTCCTAGCCAAAAGAAAATTAAATGCCAAGGTTTTAATGTTCTTTTTATGCGTTCTGCCCAAACACCTATAGAATAAAAAAGCAGTGCTAGGGTGAAATATATTAAGGCAAATTTTACTATTGTCGGCATCTTTAAAAAATTTATTATTTAATTATTCGTCTTCTTTTTTACGTTGTATAACTCCCCAAGTAATGGCACCACCAATTAGCAATACTAGTAGTAAAATTGCACTAATATTTTCCTTAATCATGGTAACTATTTTTTCTTTTTGCAATACTTCTTTTTCAAGAACCATTCCTTCTTGGTTTTCTGATTTTTCACTTTTACCAGTTCTAACTTCATCAATAGATTGTTGATAGCTTTTATTTATGTTATCATCTAGTAAAGAAGCAATCATGTTTTTTAATTTCGAATTGTCACAAACAAAACCACTACAACCAGCTTTAAAGTCTTTTATCAATTCGGCATGTAACTTGGCAATGTCTTTTTTAACAGCTTCAGTAGGTTTCCAATACCCTTTTCTAACAGTCTCTAACATTACGGCAGTCATTTCTTGCAAAGCATATGGATTGGTTTTTTTGAAAAAATCGATAGTTCCTAATTTTCCTTTGTCTTTCACATAAATATCGTAATAGCCTTCCCAAATTTCTTTGTCAATGGCAGCAGGTTTCATAACATTCCATCCATAGGTATCTCTAAAGTTTTCAGCAAAACCTTCTGCAGCACTTTCACCTTCTTCCATTTGCGCTTTTATGTATTTAGGATTGAATAAGTTTGCACGAGTTTCTGTCCAAATAGCTTCTTTTAAAGATTGTACATTCGGATTGTATCTGTTTCGATAATCATTGAAATATCCATCAGGATCTTTTCCTGTTGTAACTCGAATACTGGCAGTTAAACCACCCATAAATTCATAAACATGATCTAAAGATATAGGTCCTGTTTCGTTTGAAGAACGAGGATGTACAACTATTTCGGTATTCGTCATCATCGTTTCAAACATTCCTTTTTTATAAAAAGCCCAGTTGTCTTCACTATAGATTGCTCCCATATTATTAATATAAGTGTCGGCAATTTCTTGTTCAGTTTCCCATTTATCACCTTGTTCAACTAAGCCCATTATGGCAGTACCATAGTTTCCATTTAAACCTCCAAAAACACGTGTATTTGCAAATTTTTGTGCTTCTTCAGGAGAAAATCCTTTTTCTTTTAGCTCTTTTTCTGCTAATAAAGAACCCTCTTTTACATAGTTTTTGTATTGCTCATCATCATCGGCTTCGGCAGCCATTTGTACCGCTTTGTTTATTAAGTTTATTCTTGAAGCGGCAATGTCTCTAAACTGTCCAGAAGTTTGTACAAGAACATCTATTCTAGGTCTTTTTAAAGTTTCTATAGGTATCAATTTTACATCATGTACTCTACCATAGCTGTTTCTAACAGGTTTTACACCAAGCATATAAAATATTTGACCAATATTCATTCCTTGGTTTCTAATAAATTCACCACCCCAAAGAGAGTAAGCTATTTTTTTAGGGTAATCTCCATGTTTGGCTATATGTTTTTGTAAAATTTGTTCAGCTAATAACTGTCCTGTTTCAAATGCTTCTTTGGTTGGAGTTACTTGTTCGTTAATAGAATATAGATTTTTTCCTGTTGGAACAGATAGCGGGTTAGATACCGGATCGCCACCAGAAGAAGGAGCAATATAACCTCCATTCATACCATTTGTAAAGGCATCTAACTCTAGTGTTGGAGAGATAGAAATACCATTTTGGTAATTTTTTATATCTAACAAGCTATTTTTTAATTGTAATAAGGCAGCTAATATATTTTTTTCTTTTTGTACTTGATTGTTTATTAAGTGTTGAAGTAATTCTTGAGTGTCAGTTAATTTTTTATAACTTTTTTTACCGTCAAGCACCTTCTTTAAAATAGATAAATTGATTCCATTTGATGAAGATTCAACAATAGCTTCTTTATTATTCACGTAAAAATCTATCATTTTTTTTGCAGCGAGTAATTTTGTTTTCGTAGCAGTTTTGTATTTTTTATTGAATTGTATTTCATTCAATTTATAAATAATTAAAATGTTATTTAGGTTTTCTTTTTTTGAAGCTTTTTTTAAGGTTAACTCATCTAGTTTTCCTCGATAGGATGTGATTTTATCTATTGTTTTTTGTTCATCCAAAACTTTAAAAACATCTTGTTTTTTTACAGAATCTTGAATGAAATTTAATAACTTAACAAACGTTTTATTTTCTAAAGCCTGTATTTTCCATGTAATTTCTGGATTGAATTTAGAAGCGGTTTTAAATTGAGAAAAACTTTTTTTGTTTAATAAACCAGAAAGTTCTTTGTAACCTTTTTGAGTTTGCAAATAATTAATGGGACGTGCAGTGTTTCTGGTTGCAGCCAAATGAATTAATATATTTTTTGCTTTTTCTAATGTAACCTCTTTTGGTTTTAAACTAGATTTAGGAACCATTTTATGTGTATTTACATCATACACCAATTCCTCTTTATTTTTTTTATTCTTTTTTGATTTTCTTTTTTTTCTAGCGTAGTTTCCTCCATAATAATCAGATATTGGTGTTTTTTTAAGTGCACCATATTCTTTTTGAAGTTTTTCTAGGAGCATTTCATTTTCATGGCCAAATATTTTTAAAGGACTCGCTTTGCCATTTATTATTTGTTCTATGCTAAAACTTGCTTGCGCAGTATAATCATTTGGATCAATATCTTTTAAGCTAATAATTTTTCTGTGATGGTGTAGGTGCTGTGCAGGTTTTTTGTTTTTGTACGAGGCCAATTGTTCTAAGCTAGACGAAATTGGGTCTATTGCCATCATTCTTACCGTTTCATTGCGCTCTTCAACAGTTTGGTTGAAACCAAAAGTATGCAAGCCCATGGTAATTTTTTCTCCTTCTACTTCATGTAAATAATGATGTATATGAGATACCGTTTCTTCATTTAATGTGGCAACATCATCTTTGCTTAATTCCAAATCTTTATCAAGATGTAAAGAGTCAATTATTTTATGGATTCTTTTTTTATACGCGTTTTTTAAATTGCCATTTTGCAATCCTTCATATTTATGTAGCAATTCCGTTATGTCTTTTAAGTCGCCATACAATTCAGAGTCAGAATATGGAGGTGTCAAATGAGAAACCATAGTTGCATAGGTTCTTCTTTTAGCCATCATTGCTTCTCCTATATTATCAACAGAATAAATGTATAGATGAGGTACCGGAGCAATTAAAGCTTCTGGCCAATCTTTTAAAGAAAGAACCAATTGTTTCCATGGAGTAAATTCTACAGATCCGTGTGCTCCAAAATGTGCCACAACATCAGCTTTAAAGCCTTTTCTTGCCCATAAATAAGAAGCTATATACGCATGTGTTGGTGCTTTTTTAACTCCGTGTGCCAATTTAAATTCATTTTCTCCTAATGCTGCGGGAAGCACTGGTACTAAGGCTATGTTCCCAAATAAAACTCTTGGAATGGCCACATAAGTAGTGTCTTTTTTATGAGTAGATAAATAAGTTCCAGGCGCTTTTCCATAAGTTTTTAGTACGTTTTGATAACTTTCAGGATCCAATTCAGTTTTACACCAAGATTCATATTCTTGAGCAGAAATCATTGCAGGTTTTCCTTCCTCAAGAAATTTTTCAAAAGTACCTTTGGCGTAATCACCCAATAAAGGACCTTCGGTATTAATTCTTTTAATAAATGAATCGTAGTTTGAAAGATTTCCTAAATTATAACCTTCTTTTTTTAAGTTTTGTAATAAGTTAAAAATAGATTGACCTACTTCTAATCCTCCTGCTACCATTGCATTTTTTCCAGCTCCTTTATAATAGTAGATAGCCAATTTTTTTTGCGCATTGGGTTTTTCTTTTAATGATAGCCAACGCGCTGCATTTTCACAAAAACGTTCCACTCTTCCTGGAATAGATTTAAAAGTATGATAGCCATTTTTTGTGATGTATTGTGCTGCAATAGCATAAGGTTGTATGGCTCCGTCCAATTCTGGAACTACAATGTTTTGTCCCATTATTCCTCCAGAAATACCTTGTTGGTCATCTAACCATTTTTGTTCTGTTTGATAAACCAGTTGAGGTGTAAGGTATAGAATATTGTTTTCTTTTAACCAGTCTACAGAACTATCTCCTTTAGACATTCTACCATGTGGAAAACTAATTACCATTTGTGGTTTTAGTTTTTTTAGGTTTTCTAATTTCTTTTTATAACCCGCCAAACAAACCACATTAAAATTACGTTTTTCTAATTCTAAAATCATGTCATCCATATAACTACGGAATTGCGATTGTGGCCCATTATTGGCACTCATTATTACAATAGTAGGTTTGTTGTTTTTATAAAAACCTTGCTCTTTGTAGTAATTCCAATAAGTAGCTACATCTTCAAAATAAATATCTGTACCAATTCTATAAAAAACATCTTTTGGAAATACCTTGGCAGGAATAACTTTGGTTGTGAATAGGCTTTTAGCATCAAAAATTTTACGAGAATAGTTTAGCCAACGTTTTGTGTTTTCAACACCATCATTTTCAAAATATGCTTTAATGTTTTTTAAATTTTCTCCAGTAATATTACTAAAGTCATTTTCTTTACTTGTAGCCATTAAAACATGTACAGTACTACCATTGGCCATCGCTTTTTTTAGGTTCTCTTTTTGAGTTGCCGTTAAAATGCTAATGTGTGAAAGGTAAATAACAGGATAGTTGACTAATTCTGAAAAGTCATTTGTTTTTGGATCAATTTGAATTGGGGTAATAAAATGGTTGTCATTAGCCTTTACAATTTCTGCCATTTGGGCATCACGAAAGTTGATCAAACCAATTTTTGTGAATTGTGATTTGTACCCAAAATACAGTCCTATTAATAGGATGGCTGGTATGCCGAATTTTAGTATGTGTTTCATTATATTTTTTTTTATTATTGGTATTCAGGTTTGGTAATCTTTTAAATGCCTATTATGGACTTATTCTTCTGGAATGTATATGATTTCTCCATTTTCAAGTTCATAAGCAGTACCTACTTTTTTTCCTTTTCCTTTGGATGATTTTCCTTTTGTTCCTTTGTACTTTTCAATAGTTTTCCCTTTTTTTTTGATGATTTCCATATTGGGTTTACCAGGGTTTTTAACCAATGTAAAATCTTCATCTGAAATCATTTCTGTAACATTAAATCGGGTAACCAATGCCACCATAAGAGCAACGGCAAATACCATGGCCAAATCAAATAAATTTGCCATTCCCGACATAGGATCGTCATCTTCACCGTTGTTGTTTAAAAATTTACCTCTACGCATTGTTTTTTATTTTTAAAAGATTGGCGATGTATTCTAAATTGTTGATGTCTGCAACAAACCATCTTTGTTTAACCAATTGTGTTACGTATCCAATTGCACCAGCAAATAAACCTACTACAGTTGTAGAAAAAGCGACTTGCATATTTTGAGCCATAGACGCTATATCTCCTTGTGCCAAACCAACCAAAGCAGGTCCCATAGGTATCAATGTTCCCATCAATCCAATCATAGGTCCTAATTTTGCTAGCGATTTTGAACTACTCAATTCTTTTTCAGAAGCTATTTCAAAATCAGCCAATACCTTTTCAATAATGATATTTTCACCCTTTGCATTGATAATCCTTTGAAGGTGGGTGTTAAATAGTTTGTTGCCTTTAATTTTGGCGTTTTCAATCCTGCTTTGTTCCAACTCTTCTACAAGTTTTTGCTGCTTTTTTTCATGTTTTATTCTATGGATATACATTCCGAAAAAACTACCTAAAAGTGTGAGAGCTCGTACAAATCCGAAAAGTAATAAAGCAATAACAGGTACTAATAAACCTGTGGAAATCCAATATAAAATGTTTGTTATGTTATTCATGTTGATTAATTTTATTTGTTCATGTTTTGCTAAGTAACCCATTGTTACTTTTTAATTTTTTGTTTGAATCTTTTTATTTCATTTTGATTGCTGTTGCTTTTTTTTATTTGTGAAATACCCTATTGCAGCCAATACAATTATGAGTACGGTTATAAAAGAAATTGCGTAGTAATCAATAGTTATTTGAGTAAAGCTTACTTTTTGCCCTTTGGCCATTAATGGAAAAAACATGGCTAATAGAAGTTGGAATAATGCAATTAGAGATTGTAATTCAGCTCTGTTTTCCCATTTTTTAATAGTGCTTTGTATACTTATAGTTAATAGCCATAGTATAAAGCTACTCGTTAAAAAGAATAGGAGTGCCAAAAAAGAAAAAGAATAACCGTTGACTTTTAAAAACAAATAGGTTTGTAAAAAAACGTAGGCTACAATGAGTTGAATAGGAGGTATTAGAGAAATCCATTTCCAAAGGTTTGGATATTTAATGGCATAATAGCTTTTTATTTGAACGATGGTTAAAAAGACAATGAATAAAGCTTCAAAGGTGAGGAGGATAGAAATACCAGATATTAAATTGTCTTGTTTTAACAACCAATCTATTGTTTGATTTGTTTGGCTTAGTGAAAAATTGAAGAAACCAAGACCAATTAAACCAGGTATGATAATAGCCAGCCATTGTATTTTTTTTCTTTTTAATAAAGATAGATGTGTTGCACCTAGAAATAGAGTAGTGCCCAAATATATTAGTAATAATAATTTCAATTTTATTTGTCTTTATTTAGATTAATTAAAAATAAGATATATATTTGCAGCAAATCTATTAAGAATGGTTCTAAATAAAAACATTTTCGTCATATATTTTTTAGTTTTTTTAAGTTTTACCTCTTTTGCTCAAAAAAAGAAAGAGGTTGCTATTGATTCAATAAACTCTAAAAAGTTAGATGAAGTTATCGTTACAGCTACTCGTACAGTAAGGCAACTTTCTTCATTGCCTTTACCTGCTCAAATTGTTACAAAAAAAGATATAAAAAACAGCAACTCATTGCGCCTTAGTGATATATTAAATGAACAAACAGGATTGATAATTGTTCAAGATCATGGACAAGGTATACAGATGCAAGGGTTGGCTTCGGATTATACATTATTATTAATTGACGGAGTGCCGCTTGTAGGACGTACTGCGGGTACCTTAGATTTGAGTAGAATAACAGTAGGAAATATCAAACAAATAGAAATAGTTAAAGGAGCTTCTTCTAGTTTATACGGTAGTGAAGCCCTTGCAGGTGTAATAAATATTATTACAGATAATCCTAAAACAGGTTTTAGAGGAGATGTTGATTTAAGAACAGGGACATTTAATACTACAAATACAAGTGTTACTACCAATTATAAAAAAGGAAAAATGGGTGTTAGTGCTTTTGTAAATAGATATAGCAATGATGGGTATGATTTGGATAAAAGTGATGTTTTAAAAACAGTAGACCCTTATCATAATTATACATTTAATGCCAAAGTAAATTATGATTTTTCGGAAAGCACATCTTTATACATATCAGGAAGATATTATACTGAAAATCAAAAAAATGTACCTACAGAGTTATTAGTTGGAGAGAGTAATACCAACGAATGGAATTCTCACATAAAATTAGACCATAAGTACAATGAAAAATGGAAAGGATATTTAGACCTTTATGCTACACGTTTTAAAACTGATGGTTATCTAAATAATTTAGACAATTCGCGTTTTAGTGAAAGTGATTACAATCAATTATTAGTGCGTCCTGAATTGCGTATTGCATACAATGCCAATAAAAGACATTCTTTTATAGGGGGGATTGGTTGGACACATGAAACTTTGGATAGAACTTATTTTTCTAACAAACCAGAATTCAATGCACCTTATATTTATGCGCAATATGATTCAGATTTAACTGAGAAGTTGAACTTAATTGTAGGAGCTCGTTTTGATAAACATAGCGAATATGCATCACAATTCAGTCCTAAAGCTGCTTTAAGGTATGCCTTTAATGATAAAATAGCAGTAAAAGGGTCTGTAGGATATGGTTACAAAGCCCCTGTGTTTAGACAATTGTATTTAGATTTTACAAATCCTACGGCGGGTTATTCAGTAATAGGATACAATCGAGTAATAACTAGGCTTCCTGAGCTTGATGCCGCAGGTCAGATTTTAAATATTTTGGCACCAATATCTGAGTTTAATGGTGCTTTAAAACCAGAAAACTCTTTGAGTTTTAATGTCGGTTTGCAATTGCAACCAGTATCAACTGTAAAAGTTGAAGTAAATGTTTTTAGAAATAATATAAAAGACCTTATAGATACTCAGGTAATTGCTCGGAAAACAAATGGTCAAAATGTATTTAGTTACAAAAATATTAGTAGCGTTTACACGCAAGGTTTGGAGTTAAATACTACTTGGATTCCTATAAATCAGTTAAAAATATCTGGAGGTTATCAATTGCTATATGCTAAAGATAAGGATGCTGAAAAAGCTTTTGAAAAAGGAGAAGTGTTTACTAGAAATCCTGAAACCTTAAAAACATTTGAACTTGGAAAAGAAGATTATTTTGGATTGTTTAATCGTTCTAGGCACATGGCAAATGTCAAAGTATTTTACGAAATCCCGAAATGGAAACTAAACACCAATATAAGAGCGACTTATAGAAGTGATTATGGATTAAGAGATACCAATAGTAACAGTTATTTAGATGTATTTGATGAATTTGTAGAAGGCTATACAATTGTTGATTTTGCAGTAAATAAAACTTTTTATAAAAATTATCAAATAGGTTTTGGAGCAGATAATCTACTCGATTTTAAAGACGCTCAAAATATTAGCAATATATCAGGAAGACTATTGTACGGAAAAATAAATATTCAATTTTAATAAATAATAACAAACAACAATAAATATAAAATTATGAAGACAATTAAAATTTTAACATTAGTGGCCTTATTCATTGGGTTTACATCTTGTAGTAGTAATGACGATTTGCCCGAAGCAGGAAATGATACGGTTTCTTTTGAAGGCTCTTTTAGTAGAGAATTTGATGTACAAGGAACTACACAAAGAGCAACATATAGTGTGACTTTAGAGAAGCTTACTTATGATTTGGCAGGCGGATTTGCGCAATCAAATTACGATATTAAAAAAGAGTATTTTTCAAAAGATGATAACCGTTGGATAGGTTTAAGAGAAAGTAATGGTACTTATTATGTTATTTTCTTTAAAAATATTTCTGAAACAGAAGTTACTTTGTATAAAAAAGAAGTAGCTTCTTTAGAGGCAGGAAAAACAGAAGCAATACCGGCAGCTGATAATACTGAAAACCATGGATGGAATACTTATAAAAAAGATTTACCTATAAGTGGTCAAATTAAAAACCTTCACGCACCACAGGCAGGAGGACATGGACAGCCTAAATCTGGAGAGTTTACAAAATTTGATTTTGCTACAGGGGCAATAACAACAAGTGATACAGATTGGGATATTGCTTTTAGAGGAACGAAAATTATTTTAAATGGTGGGGTTTCTTCTGGTACAGTAGATGAGCCTGCAAGAAATGGAGATGCCGGAGCTTATATTGCTAGTAGTACATTAGACAATATTACTTCTGTAGACAAATCTTTATTTGTACAAGATAAGGCAGGTGGTTTTGCAATATCTGGTTGGTATAGCTACAATTCAGAAACGCATGTGATAACAGCAACTCCTGGAAAAATAATAGTTGTAAAAACGCGTGATGGTAAATATGCAAAAGTTGAAGTATTAAGTTATTATAAAGATTTGGATACAAGTGGAGATTCTAGGTATTATACTTTTAATTATGTATACCAAGCCAATGATGGAGTGACTACATTTTAAGCTTACGAATGGGGTTGTTCCTTGGAGTATTGGATTGAATTGTAAAGATTTTCTCATTTTTTATACTTAAAGTGTTTTTTTTAGAGTATTGGTTTTTGGTTCTCCTAATAAAAAATATAGATGGTAATTTGAGGGCGTTTTGGGGCGTACGTTTTTAACAGTACGCCCTTTTTATAAAAGTTAAAAATAATAGGTATAGAAAAGAAAAATTAAGAAAAAGTAGTATGGAATTGATTTATAAAAATAACTATGGAGCATGTTACAGAATTTACAATGCGTCCAATCCAAAATGTAAATTTCAGATAGTTATAGATACCGTAGGTATTTTTATGTCTAGAAGTGATTTGGCTCATTTGTTGAATATTGTTCGCAGCTCAAGTGAACCTTGTAATTGTGAAGAATGTGGGGGGAAACGGTGCAATAAAATATGGGCAACCAATCCTTTTATAGATGTTTGCTTAAAGATGGATGACGAAATATTAAGACTTATGGAAGATTTAATTTTAGGAACCCAGTTTACGATTGATATGGATGCGACTTTGGAGCAGCATAGAATTAAGTAATTTTATTTTGCATGGAAAAAAAACAAAATGAGATGCAGTTGGATGAAAGAAAACTGAAAGAGATTGCGCATCAACTTCGTTGTCCTTCAGGAGAAGAAGGTGTATTGATGGGGAAGCTATTAACAGAAACGAATAGTGGAATGATAAGGGAAACAATAGCATTGCTCCAGTTGTCTAATAAAAATAGAATTCTAGAATTGGGGCATGGCAATTGTGAACACTTGTCTTTTTTATTAAAACAAGCACTACAACTTCGTTATTTTGGTATGGAAATATCTGAAGTAATGAAACAAGAGGCAGTATCAATAAATAAGCAATATGTAAAAAAAAGACAAGCCTTATTTCAGCTATATAACGGAAAAGAGATTCCTTATGTTCTTCACTTTTTTGATTGTGTATTGACCGTAAATACCATTTATTTTTGGAGAGATCCAGTTGCATTGTTAAATGAAATATATAGGGTGTTAAAGCCTGGTGGAATTTGTATACTAACTTATGTAAAAAGTTCATGTATGGAAAAATTGCCTTTTGTTGCAAATAATAACATTTTTAGTTTGTACAGTCACGAAAATATAAAACAACTCGTAGATGTGACTGCATTTGAAATTGATCAAATTAAAAATAAAACAGAACGTGTAAAAAGTAAGTCTGGAGAATGGGTAGAGAGGGAATATGCCATTGTGGTTTTGAGTAAGGCGTTGAAAAATAACGGGAAACGTCTTGAGTTTTCTGTTTCGTCCGATATTTATAAATAAATCTACAGTTATTGAGGTGCTTTGTCCTTTTTTTAGAAGGTTGAAGAGAATAGGTTTCTTTGTTCATACAGAATTCAAAATGATTGTATGAAAATAGGAAGTTACTTTATGTGAGATTTTCAAGTTTCTTTGTATTGATTATTTTTTTTGTTGAAAAACAGCGCGTTATCAAAAAAATATTTTATTTTTAGGTAACACTTTCATTTGAATATGGAGTTAGAATTGCAAAAAAATTGAATCATACCAAAATAGATCAAATACCCCAAGTGCTTTTTGTTAATACTTGGTTGTAAAAATCGAGAAAGAAGATATGGAAACTTATAAGACAGTAGAGATGAAAGTTACTCAGAAACAAAATGCCAATGGAGTACCGTTTTTACATGAGGACAACCGTTTGGAAGCAATTCAGATGCAGCAAATGTATGAGAAGGCAAATACTAGTGGAAGGGCGAAAGAACTAATTCAGTTGCAAAAGCTGGTAGATACCAGTCCAAAAGTTAGAAAATTGACTGAATTACAGGGTAAAGTAGATGAAAAATATTTTCAAAAAGAACCTATACAACGCAAAATTACAAATAACGAAGGAACTGAGGAATTGACACTAGATGAAGTTCTGACAATTGGTGAAGCAAATGGAATAAGAGAAACTTCTGCATTGATTGCTATGGAAAGTGACCCAAGATATTTTACAATTAATGAAGCTTTGTCCAATGCCTTAGCGTTTCAACATGAAAATGAAATGCGTTTGACTAGTGGATATGATTACGACTCTGAAGGATTGTCAGATGAGGATATTGATTCTGGAGCTGCAATTGAAATGGAAAGAAAATCTGGTGCTAAAAAACCAGGTGTAGCATTGGATTCTGAAGATGCAGTAAAACGACTTGCAAAGTCTAAAAGACGCATGCTAAAAGGAACTGCCACTCCCGAAGATAAGAAACCGGTTGTTGTAGATACTGTGGGAGGTGGGAATCTGTATGAATTCCAACCTAACGGAATGAGAAAAGATATGGGAGCATACAGGGCTCAATCTACTGAAGAAGGAGGCGTTGAACGAGTTGGTGGTGCTGAAAAATACGTTGTGCTAGCACGAAAATTAGATACAGCGGTGGAAACATTAGGAATGACTTATAGCGAAGCAAATGAACTGATTGTACTTGCTTTACAAGGAAAAGATGTTTCAGCAGATTTTGGTGTGTATGCATCATTATTCGGTGAGTTTATAGCTGTTTTGTTAACAGACATGGCAAGAGGCTCTGGAGCAAGAGATTTAATTATAACAATGTTATCAGACAATTCTTCCTTTTACAGTCGATTGAGAGAAGGAGGAACTTATCTACCTGCGTCTACTGGAGGTACGAAGTACATACGCGAATTTACAGATGAGAGAAAATAGTTTTTGTAAAGGGTAATATCTATTAAAAAAATATCGAAATTACTTTAATTAACAACTTTTTTATTTTCTTCATAATCTAACAGAGTAGGACGCTTCACTGTTAAAAGAGCTCCAGTGATTGATAACTTTTACACCAATCAAACGGACAAGTAGTTTTCTATATTAAAGGTTGTTGTTTTAAGAAATAGGGCGCCCATATTTTCGTTTTCTAAGAAAAGAAAATCCAAATCCAAATATACTTAGTAAAACCAAAGGAAGTAATAAATTTAGAGCTTGCCAAAAACTACGAGATTGGAGTGCTTTATTTTTATCTAAAA
>Ga0105356_10003032_pt1 | contig 16577 bp, 9 predicted proteins | sample GOMGulsemesocosm_3_FD_83502 | JGI IMG/M metagenome (GOLD analysis project Ga0105356, IMG submission 83502) | Methane-oxidizing microbial communities from mesocosms in the Gulf of Mexico - GOM9D Gulf of Mexico | ecosystem: Environmental > Aquatic > Marine > Cold seeps | place: Gulf of Mexico...
AGAAAAAAGAATGTATACAAAAATTTATAGATATTTTAGTATCCCAAGAAGATGAAATATCAAAAGAGTTAACCTATCAAATGGGTAGACCCATTTCTCATACACCATTTGAAATAAAAGGCTTTAAACAAAGAGCAGATTATTTAATGCAAATTGCAAAAGATAACTTAGAAAGTCATTACCCTCCTAGTATTGAAGGCTTTGATCGATATATTGAAAAATTGCCTCTTGGAAATGTGTGTATTTTAAGTCCTTGGAATTATCCATTTCTTACATCTGTAAATGTATTAATACCAGCACTATTAGCTGGAAATTCAGTAGTCTTAAAACACTCAGCACAAACTCCTTTGGTTGCAAAAAGGTATAAAGATGCTTTTACAAAAGCAGGTTTACCAAAAGACTTATTCTCAATTTTATATTTAGATCATAAAAACACAGCCTTGATGTTAGCAGATGAGAGAGTGGATGGAGTATTTTTTACAGGCTCTGTTAAGGGTGGAATTGCGGTTCAAGAAGCTATTAAAGATAAGTTTATTCCTTGTGGTTTAGAATTAGGTGGTAAGGATCCAGCTTATGTAAGAAAAGATGCCGATGTTTCAAATGCGGTTGAAAACTTAGTAGATGGATCTTTTTTTAACTCAGGACAGTCTTGTTGTGGAATTGAGAGAATTTATGTACATGAGGATGTATACGATGCTTTTGTTAAACAATTTGTTGAAATCACTAAAACATATAAATTAGGAAATCCTTTAGATAAAGAAACTAATTTAGGACCAATGGTAAAAACAAGTGCCAGTACTTATGTGAGAGAGCAAATAAAAGATGCTTTAAGTAAGGGTGCTAAATCTTTAGTAAGTGAGAGTTTATTTGAAAACTCTAAAGAAGGAACACCTTATTTATCTCCTCATGTTTTAGTAGATGTAAATCATACTATGAGTGTAATGAAAGAAGAAAGTTTTGGTCCTGTTATTGGGATTATGAAGGTTTCAAGTGATGAAGAAGCTCTTTCTTTAATGAATGACAGTGATTTTGGCTTAACCGCTTCTATTTGGTCTTCAAATGTGCAAGAATCAAAAGAATTATCTAAAAAAATTCAAACAGGAACAGTATTTTTAAACAGATGTGATTATCTAGATCCAGCTTTGGCTTGGACGGGGGTTAAAAATACTGGGCGTGGGGTTTCTTTATCTGCTTATGTGTTTGACTCTGTAACCAGATTAAAATCCATTCATTTTAAATTATAAAAACGCCTTGCTTAAAAGAAAACAAAAATTAAAGGAAATAATATGTCTAAAATAAACACAACAAATTGGAATTATCCAACCTCAATATGGTTTGGGCATGAACGAACAAATGATATTGTAAAAGCATGTAAACATTTAAATATAAAAAACCCATTAATCGTAACAGATGAAGCTTTGGTTACTTTACCTATTATGCAGGATTTAACAAATCCCTTGAAAAACGAAAATGTTTCTTTTTCATTATTTTCAGATGTTCAAAGTAATCCAAGTGGTAAAAATGTAGAAGATGGCGTTAAGGTATATAATGAAAACGCTTGTGATGGAGTAATTGCATTTGGTGGAGGCTCTGCTTTAGATGCTGGAAAAACAATTGCTTTTATGTCTGGACAGAGCTTAAGTATTTGGGATTTTGAAGATGTAGGTGATAATTTTTTACGTGCAAATATTGAAGGAATAGCTCCTATTATTGCTATTCCTACTACTTCTGGAACTGGTTCTGAAGTAGGACGTGCCAGTGTTATTACAAACAGTATAAGCCATGCAAAAAAGATTATCTTTCATCCTTTAATGTTACCTTCTTTGGTTATTTTAGATCCTAATTTAACGTACGGTTTACCAAAACATATTACGGCTTGGACAGGTATGGATGCTTTAGTTCATGCTCTTGAAGCATATTTTGCACCAGGATTTCATCCTATGGCAGATGGCATAGCACTTGAGGCAATCTCTTTAATTAAAAAGAATCTTGTACAAGCTTATGAAAATGGAAACAATGAAAATGCAAGAGCTAATATGTTAGTTGCTGCAATGATGGGAGCTACTGCTTTTCAAAAAGGTTTGGGTTCAGTTCACTCAATTGCTCACCAACTAGGTGGTTTATTTAATACCCCACATGGTTTAGCAAACTCCATTATTTTACCTTATGCTTTAAGACAAAATAAATCTGCAATTGAAGAAAAAATGATAAAACTGTGTATCTTTTTAGATATTGATAATCCATCTTTAGAGAGTTTTATTGCTTATATTATTACTTTACAAAAAACACTGGGTATTCCTTCTAATTTAAGTGAAGCAAAAATACAAGATGATCGTGCAGATGAAATTGGTGTTTTAGCATATGCTGATCCTTCTACAGGTACAAATGCTAAAAAACTAGAAATAGAAGACTTAACTATTTTGTTTAAAGCAGCACATAGTGGTAATTATGATTTATTAAAAGATTACTAATGAAAAAGTTATTGATTATTGAGGGAAATACGGATGAAGACTCTTTAAGTATAGAGAAATTTAAAGGACTTTCTTACGTACCTTTATTTACAAAAGCCATAAAATCAATTGGTGATTATGAAATAGATGCCCTTTACCCTACAAGAGAAGATTTTAAACAAGTAAGTATAGAAGAGCTAAAAAAATACGATGGGATTTTATGGACAGGTTCTGCTTTAAGTGTTAATGAATCAGCAAAGTATGTAGACCCTCAAATTTTATTATGTAAAAATGCTTTTGAATCACATGTACCTATTTATGGATCTTGTTGGGGATTACAAGTAGCTGTTGTTGCAGCTGGTGGAAAAGTATCTGCATTTAAAAAAGGTTATGAAGTTGGAATAATGAAAGAGCTTAATGTTACTAAAGAAGGTAAGGAACATTATTTGTTTAAGAATAAGAGTGGAGCTATTTCTTCTTTCTGTGTGCATAGAGATTATATAGAAGAACTTCCAACTAATAGTACTCTTTTAGCAAGTAATGAATTTTGTCCTGTTCAAGCCTTGGAAATTAACTACAAGGGGGGCATTTTTGTAGGTGTTCAATATCACCCTGAGTTTGATTCCGCTCAAATGTTATCAACGTATAAAAGATTAGAAAAAAAACTAATACAAAGTGGCTACTTTAAAAATAACGATGAATATAAAAATGAAATTAGAGCATTAGAAGAAGAGCTTGTTAATAATAAAAAGGCTTTTTATAACAATGAAAAATACCGTTTATTAGAAATTTCTAACTGGCTAGAAAATTTAGAAAAATAAACAAGTAAAAAGGAGATAAGTATTGGGAATGAAGGAAAGTATTGAATGTAATATTCAAGATTAAATTTAATTAAATAAAGGAATGTAATGAGTACAAATCATATTGACCAAGATTATTTGGCTAAGAGGCAATTAAAAAAAGGAACAGCAGGTTGGATGCTGTTGGCTGGTTTAGGAATTTCATACGTAATTTCAGGAGATTTCGCAGGTTGGAACTTTGGAATAGCAGAAGCAGGTTGGGGTGGTTTTGCAATCGCTGCTGTTTTAATGGCTGTAATGTATATCTGTTTGGTATTATCACTGGCTGAAATGTCAGCTGCAATTCCTGCAGCTGGTGGAGGATACAGTTTTGCAAGACAAGTAATGGGTCCTGCTGGTGGATATCTAACTGGTTTTGCCATATTAATAGAATATGCTTTAGCACCTGCTGCTATTGTAATTTTTATAGGCTCCGCAGTAGAAGCATTATTAGGTATTAATGGACCAATGGTATATGCTATTTTTTACGGTGTTTTTATTGCTATTCATTTATTTGGTGTAGGAGAAGCACTTAAATCAATGATGGTTATTAGTGCACTTGCAGTATTTGCAATTATTGCTACTGGTGTTGCACTTATTAGTGAGTTTGATGTTAATAACTTATTTGATATAGCTGTTTCAGCAGAAGCTGCAGGTGCAAGTGAAATATTACCTTTTGGTTGGTATGGTGTTTGGGCTGCATTGCCTTTTGCTATGTGGTTATTTTTAGCAGTAGAGGGTGTTCCTTTAGCTGCTGAAGAAGCAGAGAATCCAGCGAAAGATGTACCAAAAGGAATTATTGGTGCAATGATATTTTTACTTTTTACAGCAGTAGTAGTTGTATTTTTAACAGCTGGAGCCGTTGGTTCTGATGTTATTGGAAAAAGTGCTGTTCCTTTGGTTGACGCATTAAGTTTAAGTGGGCATGAAACATTAGCAACAGTAGTAAATGTATTGGGACTTGCAGGTTTAATTGCATCATTTTTCTCAATTATTTATGGGTATAGTAGACTGGTATTTGCTTTATCACGTGCGGGATATTTACCACAATTTTTATCACTTACTAGTGAGAGAAAAGCACCAACGTGGGCACTTGTAGTTCCAGGTGTTCTTGGATTTGGGGCATCATTAACAGGTGAAGGTGATTTAATGTTAGGAATGGCAGTTGTAGGAGCTACAATTTCATATGCCTTAATGTCTTTGAGTCATATTCTATTACGAATTAAACAACCAGATATGCCAAGACCTTATAAAACTCCAGGTGGGGTTATGACATCAGGTATTTCACTTGTATTATCAATTGTTGCTTTAACAGGTGTATATGCTTATGATCCAAAAGCATTCTTTTATACTCTTGTATTGTATGTTATTGGTGCACTATATTATTTCTTATACTCTAAGAACAGATTAGTAGCCAAAACAGCAGAAGAAGAATTTGAAATGTTAGCGCAAGCCCAGTCAGATTTAGGTAGTGTAAACGAAGATAACTTAGATGATACAGTTCCCGTAACTGTTAGAAACTAAATAATTTCAAATACATCCCTTTTTATAAGGGATGTATTTTGAATACTTAATAAATAAATATTTCTCACCAAAACTAAAGAATCAAACATTTAACAAAATACGATTTCTTATTCTAATTATTATTTCTTTCATGATGAGGTAAATGTATTTATAATTATACGCTATAAATCAAGTAAATAATCATGTATAAATTTTAATATTTAATGTGAAAATACACTAAAAATACATTTAATTTGAATATACTATAAATAAAAAGTAGCTATATGAAAAAGTTTAGTAGTTTAAAAATTTTATATATAGATGATGAAGATATGGTAAGAAAAAGTGCGATTGATCTTTTGGAATTTTATTTTGACAATATTTATCAAGCACATGATGGTTTAAGTGGTATAGAGATGTACAAAGCCTGTGAACCAGACATAATTATTACAGATATTCATATGCCAAATTTAAATGGTTTGGAGATGGTTCGAAAAATAAGAGAACAAGATAAAGATACTAAAATCATTGTCATGACAGCTTTTTTAAAAACGCCATATTTATTAGAAGCAATGGATTTGGGTTTAATAAAATATTTAGTAAAACCTGTGATTGAAAATGAATTATTAATTACCTTAAAATCATGTATTACAGATGTAAGTCAAAAAAGAAATGTTTTTAATTTAGGAGATGGATTTAAATTTGATACGCTAAATAACAATCTTTTTTTAAATAAGGAGCAAATATTTCTTTCTAAAAAAGAACATGTTTTCCTTAAAATGTTACTTATAAATCATGACAGAGTGCTTTCTTATTCTGAACTCTCAAATACCATTTGGGATGGAATAATGAGTGAAGATGCTATTCGTTCCATTGTAAAAGATATTAGAAAAAAAATCACAAAAAATGTGATTAAAAATGTTTCTGGAATTGGCTATAAAATAGTTCTTAAGGAAGATTAGTGATAAAAAGTATTTTTATTTTTTTAATCTTCTTTACTACTTTAAGTGCAAATTATATTAAAAATATTTCAGTTCTTGAGATGGATAATACTAATACAAGTATTGAAGATATAAAGATATCAAATAACTTTAAAAAGATCACCTTACCCTTTATCAAACACAGTGATAAATCTTATTTTATAAAATTTACCTTAGATGAAAAAAGCTTCAAAGATGAACACTATATTATTTCATTTAACTCTTTATTTTCAAAAATAAGTCTAGAAAAAAAATATACTCAAGCTCTAAACTTAAGCCTTATTCCTCCTATTATTGTATTAAAACAAGATGATATTCCAAGGTCTTTTTTTTTAAAGCTTGACAATACACATAATTATGTAAATTTAGATATTAATGTTTCTTTAGTAAAAGAATACCTAAGAGAAGAATCATTAAAAAAAACGCTTAAGGGCTTTTCTTATGGAATAATTTTTACTGCTTTTCTTCTTTTTTTAATATTCTATTTTTTTAATGAAAAAAAGAGCTATTTATTTTGCTCACTTACACACTTATTGATACTTGGAATTTTACTGTATGAAATAAATATATTTGATGAAAATTATGAGTATTTTGGAATTATTATTTTTTATTTATTCTCATTGTTTTCTAATCTTTTTGTTCAGTATTTATTTAATACTAAAAAAGAATATATTCTTTTAGATAAAATACTAAAATTTATTATTCTTATTAATACACTTCATTTATTCATTGTTTTATTTTTTGATAACAATACAATATATGATTATTTACCCTATGCTACTTCTTTTAGTATATATTTACTTATTGCAATACTTTCGATGACAAAAGGAAATAAAGCTTCCTTTTTCTTTTTACTTGGATGGGGCGTTCTTATTGTGTACTTTTTTACAATTGAAGTACAAATTTTATATTTGCAGAGGGAACTTATACATAATATTAAAAGCGTAGAAGGATTTATATTCGCTTTTGAATCTGTTTTTATGCTTTGTATTTTGGCCTATGAATTTAAGGTATTAAAAAAAGAATATATTAATCAACGTGAAATTATATATCATCAAAATAAATTGGCTTCTATGGGTGAAATGATTGAAAATATTTCACATCAATGGAAACAACCTCTTACTCAATTGTCTTTTATTATAATGGCAATTAAAACGGCTTTTAAACACAATAAATTATCTTTAGAGTACTTAGAGAACAAAACAGACGAAGCTTCGAATCAATTACGATTTATGTCAAATACGATTAGCGATTTTTCTAATTTCCTTAGTTTAAAAAAAGAGAAAGAATCCTTTTTTATTGTAGATGAAATACATCGTGTTATTTCTTTGATTCAAGACAGTTTTACGTTTTTTTCTATTACGCTTGAAGTTGCTTACGATGAAAATCATTTATTACGAAATTACAAGGGTGAATTATCACATGTGATTTTTAATTTATTAAACAACGCAAAAGATGCTTTTTCAAAAAAACAAGTTAAGAATGCAAAAATTAATATAAATATAAAAAAAGAGGGCAATAATATACTTGTTTTGATAGAAGACAATGCAGGAGGGGTGGATCCAAATATTGCAAAAAAAATCTTTGAACCTTACTTTACAACAAAAGAAAATGGCTTGGGAATAGGCTTATATATGTCTAAAAAAATTATAGAAGAAAGTATTTTAGGAAAACTCTCTTATTCAAAAAAAGAAAAAGGTGCGCAATTCTGTGTTTTGGTTCCTTTATCACTTTCATCGTAAGCTTGTAGGCTTTTAATATTATTTGTAAGTATATTTTAAAAAAATACAGCGAATAATATAAATAAACCTATCATGTAAAGTATTGGAATTTTAAAGACTCTTAAAACAATAAGTCCTAATAAGGCTTGTATTAAATCGCTACTTGAATGTACTGCACTTGGATAAACCGTAGTAATCATAAGAGCAGTTAATAAACTAACAACTGCTGCATTTATTCCTGCTATTGCATTTAAAATATTCTTTTGTTTGGAGATGCTTTGAAAACTTTCTTTAAATGTAAGTATCAGTAAAAAACCAGGTAAAAAAATTGCAAGTGCTGCAAGAAGTGATCCTAAAAAAGCAGACTCTTTAAAATAATTAGCCCCTAAATAAGAAGCAATACTAAACATAGGCCCTGGTATGGCTTGTGAGAAAGAGTAAGCAAGTAAAAAGTTTTCATCGCTAATAACATGAGAAAGGTGTTCTTTTAATAAAGGAAGTACAACATGTCCTCCACCAAATACCATAGAACCAGCAGAAAAAAAATCACTAAAAAGTTTTATTTCATTGTTTAAATAAGTAAAAAAAGGAAGAAGAAAAAAGAACATTAAAAAGAGAATAAAAGGAAGACTATTGATTTTTTTTCTAGCAAGTGTTTGTTCTTTTTCTCTTTCATTTAAAAAAATACTGCTTAGTATAGCTGCTGTTATTAAAACAATGACTTGTACGTATAAAGAGCTAAAAGCAATCAATACAAGTGTTGAAAGTATAAAAATAAATTGTGTTGTTTTATTTTTACAAAAGTTTTTAAACATTGTAATAATTGCGTCAAGTACAATGACTAAAGCAAATAATTTAAGCCCAGTAATTATATTAGCAATAAGGATATTTTCATTTTGAGAAATATTGAATAGGGCAAGTATATAAAGTAAAATAAAAGAAGGAAAAGTAAAGGCTATAAAAGCAGTAATACCGCCCAATAAACCACCTTTTTCCAAACCAATACAAAAACCTACTTGTGATGAACTAGGACCTGGAAGAAAATGACTTAAAGCAACAAACTTGGAATAATCCTCTTCTTTAAGCCATTTTAGTTTTTCAACAAATGTTTTTCTAAAATAGGCTAAATGTGCTATTGGACCACCAAAACTTATTAATCCAAGAAAAAAAAACCTGTAAAATATATTAATTATATTATTCACATGACACCTTAATAATCATTTTATAATTGGGATTGTACCTTTGTTTAATTACAGATGGTTTACATTATGTTTTTAAAAAAATCTTAATTTTTACCTTAAGCTAAATAAAATCATTAAAAAATAGCTTACATTATTTTAATAAGTATGTTTTAATACTTCTTGGAAGATAATAACACATATGATCAGAAGGATTTATTATGAATAAATACGATGAACTAGATGTTATATGTTCCCAAATACTAAATGAGAACGACTTGGAAATAGAAGAAGAAATATATCATAGACTTATAAAAGAAAAAGTTGTTTCAAGTATATCTTCGAAGAATGATTTTAAATCTCTTAAGATTTTCTCCTTAGAGCAAATATTCTTATCTTCTATTAGCCCTTTATTGCATGATATTGGTTTTGAAATTATAGATGAACTAAGTTATAAACTTAAAAGAAATAATACACTTGTTTATATCGCAAGATTTAATTTTAATTTAGAAAATCCTAATATTGTAAAAAAATCCCAAAAGAATATCGAAAATATCATTACCAATTCTTTATTGGATGAATCCATTATCAATTCAAAAGTTTTTTCGCTTGTTTATAAAGAAAACTTTTCTATGCAAAAGATAAAGTTAATACGAGCGCTTATTGAATATTTATCTCAAACGCTAAGTAATATAACGTATCAAAGTATTTTACTTACACTTACGAGTCATTCTCATATTACAAAACTTTTCATTGATTATTTTATTATGAAATTTGACCCAAAAGAAAAGAGCAAAGAGCCACAACTAAAAAATATAAATTTAGAAATCGATGCTGAAATTAAACTAATTCCTCAAATAATGGACGATAAAATTCTTAAATTAACGCTAAGTTTTTTACAATGTTTGTTACGAACGAATTATTTTTTTAATGAAGAAACAATTGCTTTTAAGATTGATACGAAACGTTATGGAGAAAATTTAAAAGGCTTGCAGCCTAATTTAGAAAACTATATTTATCATAATGACTTTTATGGACTTCATTTAAGAATGTCAAAGGTTTCAAGAGGAGGGCTTAGATGGTCTGAGAGACATGAAGACTATAGAGAAGAAGTTAAATCCTTAATGATTACCCAAGATGCTAAAAACTCTATTATTATTCCTGATGGCTCAAAGGGCGGTTTTGTAATAAATTCAAAAAAAGAGGTAACAAAAGAGTATTTTGAAAGAATTTATTCCTTATATATTAATGCCAATTTAGATTTGGTTGATAACCGAATTGATAACAAAATAATACGAGATGAAAGAATTGTGGCTTATGATGAGGACGATCCATATTTTGTGGTTGCAGCTGATAAAGGAACAGCTGCTATGAGTGATGTTGCTAATGCTATATCTCTTAAAAGACATTATTGGTTAGGAGATGCTTTTGCAAGTGGAGGATCTAATGGTTATGGACACAAGGAATTAGGAATAACAGCAAGAGGATCTTTGATGTCTACAAAAAGATTTTTTATAGAAGAGGGTATTAATATTGATATCGATGAAATTTCTCTTGTAGGTATTGGGTCTTTAAACGGAGATGTTTTTGGTAATGGAATGATAGAAAGTAAAAGCTTTAGACTTCTTGGTGCCATTTCACAAAAAGAGATTTTTATAGATCCAAATCCTGATTTAGAAAAAGCGTATGAAGAGAGACGAAGATTGTTTTTCGCTAAAAAATCTTCATGGAGTAATTATAATAAAAAACTAATTTCCACAGGTGGTGGAGTATTTTTGCGAAGTGAAAAAGAAATAATCTTAAGTAAAGAAATTAAAAAACTTTTAAATATAAGTAAAAAAGCACTCTCTGGTGAAGAATTGGCGAAAAAACTTTTATGTTTACAAGTGGATCTTTTATTTAATGGAGGTGTGGGAACCTATGTAAAAGCCAGTGATGAAAACTCTTTAGACATTGGAGATAAAGAAAATGAGGCCCTAAGAATTGATGCCAGTGAACTAAAAGCAAGAGTAGTATGTGAAGGTGGAAACCTAGGTTTTACACAAAGAGCAAGAATTGAATATGCTCTACAAGGAGGAAGAATAAACTTAGATGCGATAGATAATGCAGGTGGAGTAGATACTTCAGATAGAGAAGTAAACTTAAAAATATTATTAAACGCTGTTGTTGCGCAAGATATTATTCCAAAAGAAGAAGTAAAAACAATTTTGGATTCTTTAACTCAAAATATTGTTTCTTATGTCTTAAAAAGTTCTTATAAACAAGCCTTAGCTATTTCTATTGATGAACATTTTTCAAGACGCTACCTAAGCGATTTTATAAAAGTGATTGAAGTTTTGGAAGATAAGGTTGAGAGTTTTAATAGAAGAGCTTTTCATATTCCCAAAAATGAAAACATAAAAGAAGTACTAGATAAAAATTCTTCATTGGTACGTCCTATTTTAGGCTCTCTTTTATCCTATGCTAAAATTTTTATAAAAAAGATTCTTATGGATTCAAGTTTAATTGATGAAAAATATTTTAATAAGTTTTTATACAGCTATTTCCCACATTCATTTGTTGGAGCTTATGAAAAAGATATTAATAATCATCCTTTAAAAAGAGAAATTATTGCAACTAAAATGGCAGATTTTGTAATTAACTCTCAAGGGGCTACCTTTGTTAGTGATTATGCTAGATTAGGACATGAAAAATTTTTAATGAAAATAAAAGCATATATTATTGTGAATGAGCTTTTTGATGTAGAAAATATAAGAGAAAAAATAGAGAATAATGATTATAAATTAAGTGCTTTAGAACAATATCGTTTAATTAATAAAGTGGAATACTCTTTATATGTAAGTACGAGATGGATGGTAAAATATCTTAAAAACAATCAATTAGATGCCAGTCATATTCTTGATCATAAAAAAGAGCTTTTTGTTTTATTAAAAGAGGTTCATAAAGGTACTATTAAAAATATTATTGATAAAGAAAATGATTTTAATTTATTTTATTCTGTAATAGAATATTTACGATTTATTCCAGCAGCTATTAATATTAAAGAAAATTCAGTTCATTCTTTTAAAGATGTAATTGTGATTTTTTATTCATTAATTCATGAATTTAAAATACTAGAAATTATTTTTGCCTTAAACAGAATTAATTTAAGTAAAAAAAGCGATGCAGCTATACGTCATCAAATGTTGCAGTTTATTGAGTATATTGTACTTCATTATACAAGTAAAATTCTTGACTTTAAACGCCTTAATGAAGAACCTGAGCTTGCTTTTTCTTCTTTTATGATAAATGATGAATACAGTTTCAACAAAGTTAAATCCTATTTAGAAAGTTTTATGAATAAAGAAGAAAAAGATTTAAAAGAGATCTCTATTACGGTTAATCAACTGATGGTATCCCTTTTATAGTTAGAAAAAGAATAGTTTGACTTATTAAAACTCACTTTTTTTTGATTGTGTTATAATAAAATATATTATTTTATACAGAGGAAGCTTAAGATGTTCAAGTCAAAAATATTCTTAAAAGCTATGCTTATAGTAACTACTTCTATTCTTGTGTATACCTTGGCACTAACACTTTTTATTGTACCAAAAGTTGAAAATAAAATAAAAAAAATTGAAGAAAAAAACGCAAAAGAAACCTTAAACAAAATTGTTAAAATAGTAAAAAATGTTAATAAAGACTTAGTGAGATTTCGTGATTTTTCTATATCTCAAAATCAAAAAAGTCTAAAAAATCTTACAGATTCTATTTGGTCAATGATCGATTCCAAATATAATAATTCAAAAGCTAAAAACATTGGAAATGGTCTAAAAGAAAAAGCAAAAGAGTTTGAAGAAAACTTAAATGACTTCTATGGAAAAAATAAGAATACTATGTCACAAGAAGAACTAAAGGCAAGTATTATTACCTTCGTTAATATGTACAGATACAAAAAAGGAAGAGGTTATTTTTGGATTAATGATTATAAATCTTCAAAAATAATAACGCATCCTCTTCGTACAATTTCATTAGAACTACCTATAAATAGGAATCTTCAAGATATATTTAATAAAATGAAAAAATCACTTATGAATAATAATGGAATTTTCACGTATAAGTGGTTAAACCCAAAATCAAATGCTGTAGAAAATAAAATAAGTTATGCTTTTAGATTTAAGCCTTTTGATTGGATTATTAGTACGGGAGAATATGAAAAAGCATTAAAAGAAGATCTCAAAAATCAAGTTCTTGATACTATTCGAAAAATAAGATACGATAATGGTAATTATTTTTTTGTTATTGATTATAGTGGTAAGGCTTTAGTTCATCCTGTTTTAGAAGGCAGGAATATTTGGAACTTAATAGATAAAAAAGGCAATTATATTACCCGTGATATGATTAATCTTGCAAGAAATAAAAATGAAGGTTATTATCGTTATTGGTGGAAAAAGAATAAAAAAGATAAAAAAATAATAGAAAAACTCTCTTTTGTTAAGGATTTCCCTAATTGGAAAATTATGGTAGGTACTGGAATTTATCTTGACTTAATTAATAAAGAAGTGCTAAAAAGAGAAAAAGAGCTGATTGATCAGTTAAAACAGATTATCTACACTACTAAATTAGCAAAAACTGGTTATTTATTTGTTATAACAAAAAAGGGTCATATGTTAATGCACCCAAATAGTAATATTGAAGGTAAATATGTAAAAGAGTTGATTCATCCTATTAGCAAGGAAAATATGTATGAACTAACGGTAAATGCATATAATTCAAAAGAAAAAGCTCTTTATTATAAATGGGACAAACCAGAAGATAAAGGAAATTATATTTATGACAAAGTTTCATATATTGATTATATTCCAGAATTTGAATGGTATATTGTTTCAAGCGTCTACGTAGAAGAACTTAAGGCTGAATCCTTAGAAATTAGGAATTTTATTCTTTTCTTGGCTTTAGTTCTTTTAATAATTATTACTGTTCTTAGTTTTGTATTTTTTAAAAAACTGCTAAGTCCAATTGAAATACTTTCTACTTTAGCCTTGCATGTTTCCAAAGGAGATTATTCTATACGCTACAAGACTAAAAACAAAAATAATGAAATAGAAATACTTGCAACAAAATTTAATGAGATGCTTGATACTATTGAAACAAAAGCTAAAGATCTTGAAGAATCAAATGAGCAATTAGAAGAAACGGTAAATAATTTAAAAAATACTCAAAGTAAATTAGTGGAAGCAGAAAAAATGGCTAGTTTAGGAGCCCTTGTTGCTGGTGTTGCACATGAAATTAATACGCCAGTAGGTATTGGTATAACAGCTACCTCTCACTTAATGAGCCTAGTAAGTACAATAAGGAATAAATATGAAAAGAATGAGATGTCACAAGAAGAATTTGAAGAGTTTTTAAAAGACAGCAGTTCTTTAGCAACGTTAAGTAATTCTAATTTACATCGAACTGCTGCAATTATTAAAAATTTCAAGCAAGTAACAGTTGATCAAACAAGTGAGCAAAAAAGAATTTTTAATGTGAGTGAATACATTAATGTTATTTTATTAAGTGTTCAAAACAGAACAAAAAAGAAAAACATTGCAATAAAAATTAATTGCTACAAAAATTTAGAAATAAATTCTTATCCGGGTTTGTTTGCTCAAATTATTACGAACTTAATTATCAATTCGTATATACATGGTTTTAAAGATACAAAGAGTGGAACTATTGTCTTAGATATTCTTTTTAAAGATGAGGAACTTACATTTGTTTATCAAGATAATGGCTGTGGAATAAGTAAAGAAAATTTATATAAAATATTTGATCCTTTTTTTACAACGAATAGAGAAGGTGGAGGTTCAGGGCTTGGCTTGAATATTATTTATAATATTATTACAAATAATTTAAAAGGAAGCATTAAGTGCACAAGTAGTGAGCAAAAAGGGGTCGTTTTTGATATTCATATTCCTATTTCTTAGAAGAAGGATTTGTAGAATTATACATGAAATTTGAATAATTGACTATTTGAAATCTAAGAAAATTTCTTTATAATAAGGCACTTAAAAATAAAGGATAATTATGGAATTTTCATATCAAAACCCAACAGCAATTGAGTTTGGAAAAGGTCAAATAAAAGAAATTACAAAGTATATTTCAAAGAATCAAAAAGTATTACTAGTTTATGGTGGTGGATCTATTAAAAAGAATGGTGTGTATGAACAAGTACAGTCTGCACTAGAAGAATATACTTGTTTTGAGTTTTCAGGTGTAGAGCCTAACCCCACAGTAGAAACACTAAATAAAGCAGTGGAAATTATAAAAGAGAAAAAGATTGATTTCGTATTAGCCATTGGGGGTGGTTCTGTTATTGATGGCTGTAAATACTTGATTGCAGCTGCCTTATATGAAGGTGATGCATGGGACTTTTTAGACGGAAGTGCAGAAGTTAAAAAAGCGCTTCCTTTGGGTGCTATTTTGACTCTGCCTGCAACGGGTAGTGAATCAAATGCAGCTTCTGTTATTTCTAAAAAAGAAACAAATGAAAAAAGATTTTTTCATTCTCCTTATTCTTATCCTAAATTTGCTATTTTAGATCCAAGTGTTATGAGCAGCTTAAGTGATAGCCAATTAGCAAATGGTTTAGTAGATGCTTTTGTGCATACCTGTGAGCAGTATTTAACGCTTACAAATACCTCGCTACTGCATGATGGGTATGCCCAAACAATTTTAAAAGGTCTTCGAATATTAGCTGCTTCTTGGGAAAATAGAAAAGATGAATTATGGCAAGAAAACTTAATGCTTTTGGCAAATCAAGCACTAAATGGATTTATTGGCTCAGGAGTAGCTCAAGACTGGGCTACTCATATGATAGGACATGAACTTACTGCTTTTTATGGTTTAGATCATGCCAAATCACTTGCCGTTGTTCAACCTTCTCTTTTGCGTGTAATGCTTGAAGACAAAAAAGAAAAACTCTTACTTATGGGAAAAGAAGTATTTGGAATACAAAACGATGCAGAAGCTGTAATTAAAGCAATTGAAGCTTTATACGAAAGTGTTGGAATCTCAACAAAACTTAAAAACTATAATATTGATGATAAAGTAGTTTCTAATATTATAAATGCTTTGGAAAAGCATAAAATGATTGCTTTGGGTGAGAATGAAAATATTACTCTTGAAAAAAGCAAAAAGATTTTAGAACTTGCTTTAATATAAGTGCTTTTTTAAACTAAGGTATATTCGATAAAAGAGGCTTTTGCTTCTTTTGGCGGGTAACCAAAATAAATTTTAAAATCCTTAGAAAACTGAGAAATACTTTCATAACCAACAGCGTAAGCAGTATCATTTACCTGATAATTTTGTTTTGCAAGAAAATCTTTTGCTTTATTTAAACGTAAATTTTTAATATATTGTAAGGGTGTATAAGAGGTTGTTTTTTTAAAATGTGTATGAAAAGAAGATACACTCATTTCCTCTTCTTTTGATAAACTAGGAATGTCTAAGTGCTTATTATAATTCTGATGAATATTTCTTATCGATCTTGCTATTTTAGCTTCGTTATTTGTATTTAAAAACATTTTATGTAAAAAGCATGCATTCTCTCCTTTAATAATTCTGTAATAAAGCTCTCTTAAAAGTGATGTTCCAAGTATTTTAGAATCTTCTTTTGATTCTAAGGCTTTAAGAAGCCTTAAGCTAATGTCTTCAATATCTAAATTAACAGTATCCGAAAATAAGGCCAGATGACATTTTCTAACTTTCTTAGGGGCTTTATTATTAAGACTATCTATAAGTTCATACATAATTTTTTTGTCAATAGTAATTAAGGCGCAAATAAAAGGTTCTTCTTTTGATGCATGAGTTTCACATTCAAAGGGCATGGTTGTTGGAATTACTAAATAGTTTTTATTATTGTATGCAAACGTTTCACTTCCTA
>Ga0105356_10003036_pt1 | contig 16566 bp, 11 predicted proteins | sample GOMGulsemesocosm_3_FD_83502 | JGI IMG/M metagenome (GOLD analysis project Ga0105356, IMG submission 83502) | Methane-oxidizing microbial communities from mesocosms in the Gulf of Mexico - GOM9D Gulf of Mexico | ecosystem: Environmental > Aquatic > Marine > Cold seeps | place: Gulf of Mexico...
AACCAACTACATCAACGATTTATTATACAGATACGATTGCGTAATTGTTCCTGATTTTGGAGGATTTGTAACCAATGCTATTTCAGCAAAAGTGAATCATTTTTCACACACATTTTATCCTCCTACGAAGCAAATTACATTTAATTCGCATCTTACAAATAATGATGGTCTGTTGGCAAATTATATGGCTTCTTCAGAAAACATTTCTTTTGAAAAAGCAACTCAAAAAATTGCTGATATCGTAAAAACCTGGACAACACAATTACACACTGAAGCTATAGTTATTGGTAAAGTTGGTAGTTTATCTTTGAATAATGAGCAGCAAATTACGTTTGAGCCAAATACAGCATCGAATTACCTAACAGAAACGTTTGGAATGAGTACGGTAAGTTCACCTGCAATAAAACGTTTAGAGTATAAAGCTCAAGTAGAGAAATTAGTTCCCGTTGTAGCTGTTCAAAAAAAGTCGTCTGGTTTCATTAAATATGCAGCCGCAGCTGCTATTATTTTCACAGTTGGAATTATTGGCTGGAATGGATATCAATCAAACCAATTACAAGAGCAATATGCAAAAGAGCAACAAGCTGTTGAAAAGAAAATTCAATCAGCAACTTTTGTAATAGACAACCCGTTACCTACAATTCAATTAAACGTTTCTAAAGAAACACCTAAAAACTTCCATATCGTTGCTGGTGCTTTTGAATTTCATGAAAACGCCATGAAAAAATTGAAACAACTAAAAGCGAAAGGTTTTAAAGCAGAAATTATCGGTAAAAATAAGTGGGGCCTAACTCAAGTTATTTATTCGAGTCATGAAACTAGAACTGAAGCGTATAAAACCTTAGCAAATATTAGATATAACATTTCTGAAGACGCTTGGTTATTAATAAAGAAATTACACTAAAATTTCCTTTTTAATACGAATACTTCAATAACATTAGCCCGTTATTACTTATCTTTGCGGAAAATTTAAAATCTTTTTTCTGATGAGCCCAAAAACCCCAAAAGAATCTGTAACAGTTTTAACCGATTTAGTTTTACCTGCTGAAACAAATCCTTTAAATAATTTATTTGGTGGTGAATTACTAGCAAGAATGGATAGAGCTTGTAGTATTGCAGCCCGTCGTCATTCTAGAAGAATTGTAGTTACTGCATCTGTAAATCACGTTTCTTTTGCTAAAGCAGTACCTGTTGGTAGTGTTGTAACCGTAGAAGCCAAGGTTTCTAGGGCTTTTAAATCATCTATGGAAGTATATGTAGATGTGTGGATAGAAGATCGAGAATCTGGATTAAGAACAAGAGCAAATGAAGGAATCTACACATTTGTAGCGGTAGATGAAACAGGTAGTCCTGTTCCTGTAGCACAAATTGTCCCTGAAACCCCTTTAGAAAAAGAACGTTTTGACGGCGCTTTACGAAGAAAACAATTGAGCTTAATTTTATCTGGAAAAATGAATCCCCATGATGCTACAGAATTAAAAGCCTTATTCAGTTAACAACGCTATTAATTGCCGTGTTTCTAAAAAATTAAGATTGTATATTGCTAGATCAATAGGCTCTTAATTTTTATTCATGATCCAATCTTACAAGAAAAACCCAACATTAGCTAGTACTTACGACGCCATAATTATTGGCTCTGGAATGGGAAGTTTAACCACCGCTGCCATTTTAGCCAAAGAAGGACAAAGAGTTCTTGTCCTAGAAAAGCACTACACTGCTGGTGGGTTTACACATGTTTTTAAACGAAAAGGATACGAATGGGATGTTGGAATACATTACATTGGCGATGTTCAAAGACCTACGTCTGTCGTAAAAAAAGTATTTGATTATATTACAGATGCCCAATTAAAATGGGCAGATATGGGATCGGTATATGATAAAATCATTATTGGCGAAAAAAGCTATGATTTTGTTAAAGGCACAACCAATTTCAAAGAGAAATTATACCACTGTTTCCCTGATGACAAAGAGGCAATTGACAGCTATGTGAGCTTGGTTTTTGAAGCGACAAAAGCCAGCCAAAATTTTTACATGGAAAAGGCAGTTCCAAAGATTGTAAGTACTCTTTTTGGAAACAAGATGCGAAAGCCTTTTTTAAAATTTTCTGACAAAACTACCTACCAGGTTTTGAGTTCGATCACAAAAAACCAAGAACTAATAAAAGTACTTTCTGGGCAATATGGAGATTATGGATTGCCCCCAAAACAAAGTAGCTTTACCATGCACGCATCTGTTGCTAGACATTATTTTGGTGGCGCAAGCTTTCCTATTGGCGGATCTTCACAAATTTCTAAAACAGCAGATAAGGTTATAGAACAAGCTGGCGGAACCATTTTAATTAGTGCAGAAGTAGCAGAAGTTATTATTGAAAACAACAAAGCTATTGGTGTAAAAATGGCTGATGGAAAAATAATTAAAGCGCGAAACATTATTAGTGGCGCAGGGGTAATCACTACTTATAAGAAACTGTTACCTCAAAGCACTGTTCTAAAGCATCAATTTCATAAACAATTAGAAAAAGTGACTCCATCTGTTTCACATGCCTGTTTATATATTGGTTTAGATGGGACTCCTGACGAATTAGAGCTTCCCAAAACAAATCTTTGGATCTATCCAGAAGAGCTTGATCATGATGCCTGCGTAGCTCGTTACTTAAAAGATATAGACAGCCCTTTTCCTGTCGTTTATGTTTCGTTTCCATCTGCAAAGGATCCAGATTGGTCAAACAGATACCCAGGTAAAAGCACCATTGATATCATCACTCTTTTACCTTATGATATTTTTGAAAATTGGGAGGGCACTAAATGGATGAAACGCGGGGATGATTACACTACACTAAAAGAAAAAATTTCGAAGCGTTTACTGGAAGAATTATACAAGCAATTACCACAAGTAAAGGGAAAAATTGACTGCTACGAGCTGTCAACCCCCTTAACAACCCAACATTTTGTAAATTACGAAAAAGGAGAAATTTATGGGTTAGATCATACCCCTAAAAGATTTAGACAACGTTTTTTACAACCAAGAACCCCCATTAAAAACTTCTATTTAACGGGTCAAGATATTGTATCTGCCGGAGTGGCTGCCGCATTATTTTCTGGTGTGTTAACTTCAGCCGTAATAACGAAGAAAAACATACTTAAAAAAATTATGAAGAGCTAACTATCTTTTTAACAACCAATATTTAGGGTTCTGCCTATGCGTTTCTTTATGCAATACAAAAATTAACGTGGTTTTTCCGGTAACTTTATTGGTAAATATTTTACCAATTTTTTGTCCTGTAGCAATCGGATCACCTTTTTTAACCGATAAGGTTTCTAAATTATTATAGGTGGTAATATAATTTCCATGCTGTATTAACACTGCTTTTTTTCCTCCAGAAAGCAACTGCACAGCCAATACCTTACCATTAAAAACACTTTTGGCAAACGTCCCTTTATTGGTTCCAATATGCAATCCAGAACTTGTAATCGTAATTCCACCTAGCGTGGGATGTGGCTGAGTACCGAACCTTCTAACTACCAATCCATTTGAGACTGGCCAAGGAAGTTTTCCTTTATTTTGTTCAAACCTTTTAGCCAAGGCTTTCGCCTCTGGTGTTAAGGCAAATCCTTTTGCGTTTTTATTGACTTTATTTCTATTTGATCTCGCAATTGCTGCTTTAATAATAGCATCAATTTTATTTGCAATTTTTCGTTCTTCTTTTTGTTTTGCTCGAATCTCCCTTTTATACTTGCTTGCTCTTTTATTAATTTGAGAAACGAGCTTTTCTTTTTCTTTTTTATCGGATTCTATCTTTAATTTTTCTGTTTCTTCTCCTTTTATCAAGGTGTCTTTTTCTTGTTTTCTAAAGGCAAGTGAATCGTTATACTTCAAAATAAGGCGAGACTGTACGCCTATCTCCTCTCCTTGTTTTTTTCTAAACTTGGTATATTGCTTCATATACTGCAGGCGCTTGTATGCTTGCTGAAAGTTTTGAGAAGACATTAGAAATAACAATTGACTCTGTTTAGATTTGCTTTTATATGATTTAAAAACCATCTCAGCATAATCCTTTTTTAAGCTTTCAAGTTTTTTATCAAGCTTCGAAATTACTTTTTGGTTCTGATTAATTTCTGAAGAAAGCAACGAAGATTCTTTCTGTATTAAGTTGATATAACTTGTTCTTGTTGTAATTTTTTGGTTGATATCTTTTAAATCTTCTAAGACATTTTTCCCTTTCTTTTGGGTAGCAAATAACAATCTATTTACTTTGACTATTTCTTGCTTTATTTTCTTTCTTTCTGTTTCTAATTGTTTTCTTGTTTGAGCTTGAGTATCTCCTACACTAAAATACACGACCGCTATACATAAGGAAAAAAACAGTTTAGAAAACTTCATTACAGCACAATTTGTTTATAGCCTCTTGGCACTTTAAAAGGAATAGAGATCTTTTTATTAAAAACTACTGATTTATAATCAATATCTATATTGGTAAACCTCCCATTTTCTTTTGCTCTTATCTCAATTCTCTTTGGAAAAACGATTCCATTGATATTCGAATAACGCTTATAACCAACTTTTAACTCTTGGTTTTTCTGCTTGTTTTTTATTGCTTGCATGTCCAATTTAAAATGAATAGGATTGATCCAAAATAAAATATCGAACAGAGCTTTTTGCTTAGAAGGGGCTAATAGATGCGCATCTTTATCTATCATAGAAGTGTATTTTTGTGCTTTTAAATCAAAAATAGCTTCCCCTACCAACATGTTTTGTAGTTGCTTAAAATTCACCTCTGCACCTAACATTTCTTCAAGAACATCAAAACCTCCTTTGAAATACGTTTTATTCATTTTCTCGTAATAACTAACAGAAGTTGGAGTAATTTTTGCTCTCGCTACCAAAATTACACTTTTGTAGACAACGTTTATCCATATGACCTTGTCTTTATCTACTCTTAATTTAACATTTAAATTATACTTCCCTTTATTGCTTTTGTAAGCAACTTTTAACCTTGCGTCAATTGTTTTTTTATCAAAAGAAGTAGCAAGGTGTTTTTTAGAAACTTTCCGAGCAGACATCTTTTTAATAGCAATAGATCCACTACCAACTATTCCTTTATTGGTTTTACAAGATGTAAATACCATCACCGCTATTAAAACGAATCTAAAAAACTTCATTAAACTTTTATTTTTTACGTAATGCTAACGCTTTATTTTTATTCTTTATTGCCTGCTTCTTATTTCCAAGCCCTTCATAGCTTTTAGCCATTTCTTCATAAAAATCTGCTGCTAACATATTGTTATCAATCACAAAATCAACCCCATTGGCTAACTGTTCTATTGCTTTTTTGAAGTTGTTTTTTTGGTTTAGCGCTTTTGCATTCATTAAATATACAACTGCTTGCGCCGGATACAACTCCAATCCAATTTGGCTATAATCCCATAAAGTATTGGTATTGGTCCTGGCCGACAAAGTTAATATTTTATAGAGCGTTTCAAAACTTTTGTTTGCTTCAAATTCTTTTATTAATCCTTTCAAATCTTTATGAATTCCAGCATTTTTCGTTACTGAAACGGGCTTCAAAAACCTCTTTTTAAAATTTAGCAGCCCCGAAGTCAAATGCCCCTGCTCCTCCAAATCTGACAAAAGCCTTTTTGCCTTTTCTAATTCGTTGTTCTGATAATACAAATACACCAATTTCTCTCTTTCTTTTGGGTTTTGTATGGCTATTTTTTCGTGAATTGGAATTGCCTTTTTAATATTCCTAGATGCAACATATAGTTTTGACAAATGCGCTAAAACCCAGTAGTTGTCCTGCTCAATAGCTAGCGCTTGTTTTGCAAATTCCTCCGCTTCAAAAAACCTCTTTAGCATTAAATAATTCTTAGACAATTCAAATAATACTGAAACATCTTTAGGTTTTATTTCATTACACTTTTCTAAATTCTGAATTGCAATTCGGTAATTATATATTGATTTTTGTGCCAACGCTTTAAAAAAGTGATTTTGAAATTTTAAGAAATTATCCTCTTTTAAATTAGTAGATTTAGGAATACTATCTTGAGAAAATATAGGAATAGTACCACATATAAAACCGAGTAAAAAAAATGTAAAAACTTGTACCCTCATTTGTATAAAATTCCAATATAATTCTTGCAATATAACATTAAAGATTTTTTTTACTGTTCTATTCTAAATCTTTCTGCAAACTTTACCCCTTAAGAACATTAAACACAAGATCTAGTCTCTTCAAAACGATAGCTTTAGCAGTTCTCGTTTTCCTTTTTACGAATCTTTTGAAAATTTGATATTCCAATGTATTTCATTCTGTTATAAAAGCATAATTCAATAATCTATAGGATTGATAGGGTATTCAGAATAAAAACTAGTATTCAAACAAAATGATGCCTCACGGAAAACCGTTAGAAAAAATACCCCATTTTCAGGGATTGACACATATCTATAAAAAATATAGTTTTGTTAGGTTATCAATAAAATATATAGCGTTTTTAAGAGAAAAAAGCAATTATTTAACTTTTGTTAACAAATTAAATTTAACTAATCATAAACTATTCGAGTCATGAAGAAAAAACTACGCTTATTAGTAGGAGGGATAACACTCTCCTTATTACTAATTGGAATACTTGTTTATTCGTATTCGAGAGAAACATCAACTCTTGAAAATCAACGTAAAAAACATAGTGAATTCTTAAAAAAAAGCCCCTTTAAAAAAACACTTACTTGGGATAAAAAAACAAGAAAATTAAATGGCCTACCTCCAAACAAGTACTATGAACAAATGTGGGAGCTAACAATAAACCCATCTACAGGAAAATTAGATGATGGGAACATTACCCTTCTCAGAGAAGAACTACACAAAAATAGACGCCTGCAAAAAAATCCTGGAGACACGGGGAATGCTTGGGAAGAAAGAGGGCCTAACAACGTAGGTGGACGTACAAGAGTACTTTTGTATGACCCAAACGATACAAGTAATAATACTGTTTACGCCGGAGGTGTGAGCGGAGGGTTATGGAAAAACACCAACATTACGAATAGCAACTCAACATGGTCTAGAGTTCAAAACGTTCCTGGAAATCTATCTGTTACTTCTATTACTGTAGATCCAAGAAATTCAAATACTTGGTACGTTGGTACAGGAGAACAATACACCGCTGGTGATGTTGTTGGTAATGGGGTATACGTAACCACTGATGGTGGTACTAACTGGTCTGCATTAACAATTCCTCCTGCAGGACCTCCAACCTTTTCATACAGTGCTACAAACTTATTTTTAAATGGTATTTATTATGTAAACGATGTATTGGCATGGGATAACGGTACCTCAACAGAGCTATTTGTTGCAGTGGGTGCACATACTTATGGAGATGCATCAAATCCAGCGAATTGGTTAGGATTACAATCTGCAGGGTTATACCACTCCACAAATGGCGGAACAACTTGGAGTAGAATTGAATCTTCAAATATGCAACATACATTTGGCGGTGCTACATATTATTACATTCCTAACGATTTAGAAGTTGGCGCTGATAATAAAGTTTGGATGGGAACCATAGGTTCTGCACTAGGTGAAGGTGGTGGAAGAGTATTTAGCAGTACAAACGGAGCAACTTGGTCTGAAGCTGCTGCTTCGCCATTAACAGATTCAAATAGAGTTGAACTAGAACCGTCTGCTACCAATGCGAACAAAATCTATGCATTAACACAAGGAAGTAGCTCTCCTGTTCATATTTATGAAACAACCAACGGATTTGCAAGTATCTCTTCTAAAAGTTTACCAAATGATGCAGATACCGGAATCTCTTCGAATGATTTTTGTCGTGGACAAGCCTTTTATGATTTAGTGATTGAGGCAGATCCTTCAAACGATGATATCGTTTATGTAGGTGGTATCGATTTATTCAAAACAACCAACGGAGGTTCATCTTGGTCTCAACTATCTCACTGGTATGGAGGTTTTGGGCATCAAGAAGTACATGCAGATCAGCATTCTATTGCTTTTGGTAATAATTCATCTTCGGCAATGTTGTTTGGAAATGATGGCGGAATCTATTATTCAGGAAATGCAGGAAGCACAATAAGTGTTCGAAATAATGGCTATAATGTAACTCAATTTGTAAAAGCCGGAATTGGACCAGATGGATCTGGAGATACTACAGGGATCTTTTCTGCTGGTGCACAAGACAACGGAACGCAAGCTTTTAGAAACGCAGTCGCAAATGTAAACAGCTCTGAAGAGCTAAGTGATGGTGATGGTTTCTATACTTTTGTCGACAAGGATGGGCAGTATATGATTGCAACCTATGTTTACAATGTTATTTACCGATTTAACTTACCTTGGAATGGACAAGGAAGAATTGATGGCGGAGCCACTTCGTTGGTAAACAGCCAAAATACGGGAGATTTCGTAAATCAAATGGGGTATGACAGTGATGCAAACCGCTTGTTAAGCAACAATTCTTCTGGAACTAGCTATTCTATACGTAGTGTAAATGTAGCTGCAAATAGCAATGGAACCTTAACCAACGCAGCTTTGGCAGCAAAACCAACCGCATTTATTGCTTCTAATTTTGCAAGCAATACTTGGTATGTAGGTATGGCTAATGGTGGTCTTGTAAAACTAACCAATGTTGGAAATTCATCTGCAACATGGACAACGATAACAACGCCTTTTGTAGGGTCTGTTTCTGCTGTTCGGTTTGGAGAAACTGCTGATGACCTAGTTGTCACTATTCATAATTATGGAGTAACCAGTGTTTGGGCATCCTCAAATGGAGGCTCTAGTTGGTCAAATAAAGAAGGAAACCTTCCTGATATTCCTGTTAGAGATTTCTTGTTAAATCCTTTAAATGCAAATGAAGCAATTCTTGCTACGCAATTAGGGGTTTGGGCAACTAGTAATTTTAATGATGCAAGTCCAACTTGGTCACAATCTTACAACGGAATGAGTGACGTAAGTGTTACATCATTGGATTATTGGGCAGTAAGTGGAGATGATAACAATAATAAAATTATCGCGTCAACTTATGGCCGTGGTGTATTTACTGGAACCTTTACAGCAACATCAATTCCAGATACAGAAGCGCCTTCGACACCAAGTAACTTAACTGCATCAAACGAAACTGAAACAACCATAGATTTATCTTGGACCGCTTCAACAGACAATGTTGGCGTTACAGGGTATGATGTCTATCAGAATGGTGCTTTCCAAGCAACAACCACAAATACAAATTATCAAGCGACTGGACTCACAGCAAATACTAGCTATGGTTTTTATGTTATTGCAAAAGATGCTGCTGCTAATAGTTCATCACAAAGTACTACTATAAATGCATCAACTAGCGCTCCAGATACGGAAGCGCCAACTGCCCCAACTGGATTAGCAAGTGCTGCTATTACCGACACAAGTGTTAGTTTGTCTTGGAGTGCTTCTACCGATAACGTAGCGGTAACTTCATATGATGTATATCAAGGAGCAACGATTATAGGCAATACTGCAAACACAAATTATCAAGTAACTGGATTAACAGCAAACACAACCTATGCATTTAGTATAAAAGCAAAAGATGCTGCAGGCAATGTTTCTGTAGAAAGCACTGTTGTGAATGTAACCACAGATACAGTACAAGTTACATATTGTGCCTCTCAAAGTTCAAATATTAATGATGAATACATAGGAAGAGTACAATTAAACACAATTGACAATACTTCTGGAGGACAGTTCTATTCTGATTTCACAAATCTTTCTACAGTAATAACGAAAGGGAATCAATATACAATTACCCTAACACCTACTTGGACAGGAACAACCTATTCTGAAGGGTATTCTGTATGGATAGATTACAATAAAGACGGTGACTTTACAGATGCTGGTGAACAGGTGTTTTCACAGTCTGCAACACAGACAACACCCGTAAGCGGGTCTTTTACTGTGCCAGCGGGAGCTACAGAAACATCTACAAGAATGCGTGTTTCGATGAGTTATAATGCCACCCCTACCTCTTGTCAGTCATTTACCTATGGGGAAGTTGAAGACTATACAATTGTTATTGCAGCTTCCGGTCCAGATACAGAAGCTCCAAGTGACCCAACAAGTTTAAGTGCTAGCAATACCACAGAAACAACCACTGATTTATCATGGAATGCTGCTACAGACAACGTTGGTGTAACAGGGTATGATGTATATCAAGGTGCGTCGGTAATTGCAACTGTTACTAGTGGAACTAGCTATCAAGTTACAGGCTTAACTGCAAGTACTTCTTACGCATTTTCTGTAAAAGCGAAAGATGCTGCCGGCAATATTTCTGGTGCAAGTAACATCCTTAACATAACTACCTTAGCTTTACCAACATGTTCTGATGGCATTCAAAACGGCGATGAAACAGGAATAGACTGCGGAGGCTCGTCATGTTCTCCATGTTCTGTAAGCGACACCATTTTAAATCAAAGTTATTTCGAATCTGGCTGGGATGGCTGGGCCGATGGAGGTAGTGATTGTTTCCGCTATTCTGGCTCACGTTCATACGAAGGAAGTTATTCAATCCGATTAAGAGATAATTCTGGAACAGGTTCTGCTATGACCTTATCTAATATAGATACATCTCCGTACGCACAAGTAGAAATCCATTTTTACTTTTATGTATATAGCATGGAAACAAATGAAGATTTTTGGCTTCGCTTTTATAACGGAAGCTCATGGACAACAGTGGGAACTTGGGTAAGTGGCTCTGGGATTAATAACAATACCTTTTACCAAGCTACCATTGTATTAGATGCTTCTCAATATAATTTTGCTGTCAACTCTGGGTTCAGATTTCAAAATGATGCCTCTGGAAATAATGATCAAATATATATTGATCAGGTAACCATTACTGGTATTTCAGGAAGCTCCAATATTGCAAATAACACGGTTGAGCTCTACACAAATAACACTACTTCTCAGCGCTCAACAGGCGCAAATATAGGAGATGCAATTGTGTATCCAACACCTGCAAGAAACATCCTTAATACAAACCCTAGCTATACGCTAAAACCAGAGTATCGAATTATTAATATACTCGGGCAAGTTGTTTCTAAAGGCGTTATTCATAAAAACACTGTTGATATTCGCTTTTTAGAAAAAGGCACCTATTTTATAGAACTCTCAGATGATGAAGAAACTTTTATAGAACGATTTATCAAATATTAATTACATGTTTATATTTAAAACCCGAGCCAATGCTCGGGTTTTTTTAGTTACTTTGCTCAAAATTTAAGAAGTGAATTACCTATCTGTAGAAAATATATCCAAATCGTATGGCGAAAAAATCCTTTTCGAGGATATTTCATTCGGAATTAATAAAGAGCAAAAAGTAGCATTTGTAGCAAAAAATGGTAGCGGTAAGACCTCTATTTTAAACATCATTGCTGGTTTAGACATTCCTGATTCTGGGCAAGTTATAAGCAGAAAAGGAATCCAGATTTCTTATTTGGCACAAAACGACAATTTAGATCCGACATTATCCATAGAAGAAACCGTGTTTTCTTCAGAAAACAAATCACTTCAAGTAATTGCAAAGTACAATGAAGCCTTAAACAATCCTGAAAATGCTGATGCATATCAAATAGCTTTTGAGCTCATGGAGCAACACAATGCTTGGGATTTTGAAACGCAGTACAAACAAATTTTATCAAAACTAAAATTTAATAACTTAGAACAAAAGGTCTCTGAGCTTTCTGGAGGGCAAAAAAAACGTTTAGCCTTGGCTACCGTTTTGATCAACAAACCTGATTTATTAATTTTAGACGAGCCTACAAATCATTTAGACCTTGAGATGATTGAATGGTTAGAGAGTTATTTTTCAAAAGAAAAAATCACACTATTCATGGTTACACATGACCGTTATTTCTTAGAACGTGTGTGTAACGAAATAGTAGAATTAGACCATGGTAAATTATATCGTTATAAAGGAAATTATTCGTACTATTTAGAGAAAAAAGAAGAGCGTATTGCGATAGAAAAAATCACTGTCGATAAAGCAAAAAACCTGTACAACAAAGAATTAGACTGGATGCGTCGTCAGCCAAAAGCACGTACAACAAAATCAAAATCTAGAATCGAAGATTTTTACGAAATAAAAGAGAAGGCTCACAAAAGAAGACAAGACCACGAAATTCAATTAGAAATAAACATGACGCGTTTAGGAAGTAAAATTCTTGAGCTTCATAAAATAAAAAAATCCTTTGATGATAAACTAATTTTAGACGGATTTGAATATGTTTTTAAACGTGGAGAACGAATTGGTATTATTGGTAAAAACGGAACAGGAAAATCTTCTTTTCTAAATATTATAACAGAAAAAATCCCTGTTGATGGTGGAAAAGTCGTTCTAGGTGAAACTGTAAAGTTTGGATATTATACACAAAGTGGAATTGTAATAAAAGAAGGTCAAAAAGTAATAGAAGTAATTAAAGAATTTGGCGAATATATTCCGTTAACAAAAGGGAGAAAAATTACTGCAGGGCAATTGTTGGAACGGTTTTTATTTGATCGAAAAAAACAATACGACTATGTTGAAAAGTTAAGTGGAGGAGAACAAAAACGCTTGTATCTATGTGCTGTTTTAATTCAGAATCCTAACTTTTTAATTCTGGATGAACCTACAAACGATTTAGATGTTGTCACGCTAAATGTATTAGAAAATTTCTTATTAGATTTCCCAGGTAATTTATTAGTCGTTTCTCACGATAGGTATTTTATGGATAAAATAATGGACTCTCTTTTTGTTTTTAGAGGCGAAGAGGTTATTGAGAACTTCCCTGGAAACTATTCTGACTTTAGAGCCTATGAAGATTCTAAACCAAAAGAGTCAGCCCTTCCTATCAAAAAAGAAAATACACGTGTAAAACCCGTTGCAAAAGGGAAATTAAGCTTTAATGAAAATAGAGAGTTTGGGGTTTTAGAATCTGATATTTCAAAACTTCAAAAGAAAAAAGAACAGATTGAAGGGCAATTTTCTAACGGTGAAATTTCTCCAGAAAACATCAATGACACTTCTATAGCCTTACAAAAAATAATCGCAGACTTAGATCAAAAAGAAGAGCGCTGGTTTGAACTTTCGATGAAGCTAGAAGGTTAATATGAGTTAAGACTTCACAATTTGGTGGTCTTTAAGTAGGCTTTCATTATTAAAACGAAGAACTAATTGTGCAATCGCAACTGTGTCTTTTTCGCAGTAGAGAACAATTCTTTCTAAGTTTTTTTCTTCATAATATACATGAGCAACCTCACTTCCATCAATATCATCTTTTGGAGAAGGAATGCCTAAGATTGATGTCAGTAATTTTAATGAAGAATAGTGTTTATAGTCTCCAAATTTCCATAACTCCATGGTATCCAAATGTGGAATTTCCCAAGGTTTTTTCCCAAATAGGTTTAATTTTTTTGGCAACTCTATCTGATGGACAATCATTCTTCTTGCGATGTAAGGAAAATCAAATTCTTTTCCATTATGCGCACATAACACCTGTTCTTTTTTACTAAAATGAGCATCTAACAGCTCTTTAAATGCTTTCAACAACACGTTTTCATCATCTCCATAAAAAGATTTAATTCTTAATTGCCTTTCTGCTTTCTCGGCTGTAAAATAACCGACAGAAATACAAACTATTTTTCCAAATTCAGCCCAAATCCCTGCCCGTTCATAAAACACTTCAACAGTTGTGTCTTCTTGACGTTGATAGGCTGTTTTTTGCTCAAAAAGCTTTTGTGCAGTCGGTGAAAGCTGGTTCCAATTTTCGTTCTCAGGTACGGTTTCTATATCTAGAAACAAGATGTTTTCTAGGTTAATGTGTAAATTCATAGCAGTAAATTTTACTATGAAGTTACTAAAAATAAAAAAAGCTCCGAAAAAATCGGAGCTTTAAAAGTTGAGAGCTTTGTAAATTATTTGATTATTACTTTTTTGGTTGCCACTTTGTCTCCTTCAATTATTTTAAGAATATAAATTCCAGCATTGATCTGAGACACATCTAATTGTTTTTTGTTTTTAGAAAATTTCTGAGTAAAAACCCTTTTTCCTAATACATTATAAATGGATACTACTTTTTCTTGAGTATTAAACGTAGTTATGGTTAATTTTCCTTGACTTACTGGATTTGGAAAAGCAGAAAACTTGACAATATTGTTCGCTTTCATTTTGTTAGATTGCCCACTAGACAACGAAACAAAACAAGTGCAAAAAATAAAAATTAATATGTAAAGTTTTTTCATATACACGAATAATGTTTAAATATATAAAATAATTATTTGTTTTCAACGTTACATCACAACTTTAACAATGCAACCTATTGGGTAAAAACAAAAAAAACAGGCCGAAGCCTGCTTAATTTCACTAATCAATTCACTAATTTACAATCCTACTGTCCAACCTGCTGCCCAAGTTGGTGCTAATTTTCCATTCCCTGCTCCTGTATTTGTTCCTTCTGTGAAGTAGGTTTCAGTTCCTGTATATTGATCTTTTGTAGCTACATTATCAAATTGAATGTTTGTAATTACAATATTTCCATTTTTTACATTTGCATTTGCTGCAGTATCAGATGATTTAATTTTTATTCCTAAATCAAAATCTGCTGCATAAATATTTGAAGCAGTCCAGTTACCTCCTCCTTCTTTAATATATAAAGCTCCTTCAGATCCAGGACCTACAATTGAAATGTCTTTTAATAGTGCAGATGTTGTTGGCGTTGCATTTCCATCATCTCCATTATTAGACCCTTCAATTCCTGCTTTTGTTCCTTTATTAATGTACCAATACTGTCCTGTTCCAGACCATCCATCTGCAAAGTCAATTGAATCATCTCCAGACCCTGTAGATACTAAATATTTCCCTGAAACCGTCCCTCCGAAAAACTCAATTCCATCATCACCCCCATTATAAGACTGAACATATTCGAAAGTTGTTCCTGATCCTACGCCGAATAAAGAAACCCCATTAAACTCTTTAGAGCCATTAAATGTTGCTCCGGTATATTCCACTCTTAAGTACCTAATAGATCCCGAATTATCATTTGCTACAGAACCTCCATAGGTTAAATCAGAAACCTCTGCAGTAGCTGTCTCTCCTTTGTTTGTTGGTGCTTTACCACAAATTACTAAACCTCCCCAATCTGCTGGCGCCGGACTTGATTTTGAAGAAGTCATTACAACAGGGTTTGTAGCGGTACCATCAATAAATAGTTGTGCTCCCTGTGCAATTGCGATATATGAACTTGTTCCTCCAGAGGCCTTGATTACTGTTCCGGCCGGAATTACTAATTTCGCTCCTTCTTCTACAACCAATCCTCCGGTTAAATTATATGCAACACTTGCATTCAATGTAACTGTTCCTTGAGTAATGTTTCCTTTAAAATTTGTTGGATCCACTTGAAACTCATTGTCTGGTTCTTCATTAGAAACGGTACAACTTGTAAAAGCAATTGCTGCAATTGCCACTAACGATACTAATCTTTTTTTCATTTTATGTTTTAATTTATTTCTATCACAAAGAAATGACTCTTGTTCAATACCTATTTTACCAGAAGTTTAAAAGACTGTTAAGTAAATTGGGTATCTTGTTATCCTTGTGTTAAGAACTACTTAGTCTAGTTTATACGTGAAAGAGAAGCTTGCATTTACTCCTTTTTTAAAAGACAAAACTTCTACATTCTGAATCTCCTGGACTCTCTTAACTGTTGCATTGAGTAGGTTTTTTAAAGACAGCCCCAATTTGATTTTCTTAGAAATTTGACTTTTTAAAATAACATCTAAGCTACCTATTCCTTTATCAATTAAATCTCCTTTTCCTGCAGAACCAATTGCGTAAATTCTATCCGAAAAATAATTAAATGACACCGTTCCTAATAGATTCGCTTTTTTAGAAAAATCTCTTAGATACGTAACATCTGCGTTTATAATTAAATCTGATGCTCCCGTTAACTCCCCTTTTGTATTGGTAAAATTTACGTTTAATTTTGTCTCTTCAATTACTTTAAATTTGTCAAAATCTTGATTTGAATACATATATGAAGCATTAAACCCGGCAGACAATTTACTTTTTAAAACGTCTTCTCCTTTTTCTAATTCTCTAGAAAAAAGGGCTTTCCTTACTTCAAATTCGGCACCATAAACTGCTGCTTGTTTCCCGGTATTTACATAAGAAATATCATTTGTTGCAGAAGCAACAACCACTTCATTAATTGGATTTTGAATGATTTTTCCAAACCCTGTAAATGAAACTACTTCTCCACTCTTTGGAAAGTATTCCCATCGAATGTCTACATTGTAATTTGTAGACATCTCTAAATCTGGGTTTCCAAATTTTATCTGGGTAATTTCTTCAAATTGAAATGGTGCTCTTTCTTTATATTGAGGTAATGTATATGATTTACTTGCAGCGAACTTTAAGTTTTGTTGTTTGGTTAGCTCATACTTTAATGAGGCATTTGGTAACAACTCAAATTTTGTAAACGCATTATTATCACCATCAGGATCCAAGGATGTTTTCCAGGCAATATCTTGATAAATATGCTCAAACCTTACCCCAG
>Ga0105356_10003037_pt1 | contig 16560 bp, 13 predicted proteins | sample GOMGulsemesocosm_3_FD_83502 | JGI IMG/M metagenome (GOLD analysis project Ga0105356, IMG submission 83502) | Methane-oxidizing microbial communities from mesocosms in the Gulf of Mexico - GOM9D Gulf of Mexico | ecosystem: Environmental > Aquatic > Marine > Cold seeps | place: Gulf of Mexico...
ATTTAAAGTTTAAACCTTCAAATAAAATACGGTCATCTCGGATGCAAGATACTTCTTTAGCTTCTAAAACCATATTTTGTGAAACAGCAGCATCCATAAATTATCTAGCAAATATTTAAAAGTGCATATAGTATCAATAACTTTCCTTGGTTCCCAGCTAGTTATTTAATTAAAAAACAATGTTTTAATATTATCAATCACCTACTTAATTTGTCACACTAATGTTTCTACATTATGATTTACACAAAAGGTTATGAAACCATTCGTGGTGTCATTACCTTTTCAATTTACTTGCCTATTTCTACTTATTTAATGTAATCAACGCCAATATCACGCACTAAAAAGCGATCATGATAATATTTATATTTAGGTCTTGATTCTAATCCATGACAATCAATACAAAAGGTACCTTCGATACTAGCATGTCGTAAAAAACTGTTATCACTATTGCCTTCTAGGTTCTTTTTATTGCTTGAGGGTTGAGCTTGGCCTTCTTTAGGTGCGGGCTCCCACAAATGAGCTTCATGACAGGTAACGCAAGCAATAGAGCCAAACTCTTCGATTTCTTCTTTGGCATTTAATAAAGGCATGACTTTTGGATCAGATCGTAAGATCAAGTCTTTATATGGGTGATCAAAATGGGCAATGACTTTATCTTTGGCAATGCCTTTGTCTTGATGACAATTCAAACATAAAATATCTTTCTTGAACAAAGGCTCGTCTATGGGTTCTTGTTCGCTTGAGGCTTTGCCTTTAACTGGTTTTACAGCAAACAAACGAGGATATTTACCTTCACCTTTGTGTAAGCTATGACAGCCACCACAAACCCCGGATTGATTCGGTAGCTCTTCTTGCAAATTGTGTTTATCTTTGGCAGTGATGCGTAAATCATGATCGCTACCAACCACTGCACGTTTGTTTTCATGACATTGTTCACAGAGCTGACCGTCTTTGTGATCCATCACTAATGATGGAGTATTTTTCTTACCGGAATGTACTGAATGACAGGTTAAACACCCGATAATCTCAATGGATTCTTTATTAAACTTTATCGGGTCTTCAAGTTTCTCATTCATTGGGTGTATGCCTTTTTTTAGGGCATCTTTATGATTCTTGGCATGCTGTCGCTTATGACAACTCTGACATAATGCCTCCTGATCTTTAGTAGGTAATAATGCCGTCCCTTGTTTGCCTGAATGGACTTTATGACAGCTTTCGCAGGTAACGCGAGTAATTTTTTCTTTTTGGTAAGTGACAGGCTCATCCAGTTCCACATTCACTGGATGAATCCCGAATTGACGCGCTTGTTTTTTATCTTTGGAATATTTGGGTTTGTGACACTGAGCACACAAGTCGGCTTTGTCATCATCTAGGGCTAAGAGTTCATTACTATGTCCACCATGAACTTGATGACAACTCTGGCAAATTAAGCGATTACTTTTGTCCAAACTTGCTGCGGCTTCTTGTAAATGTAGCGGTAAACCTTGATGCAATTCAGAATCTAATGCAAACCCCGGCGAATCTTTTTGAGGTGGTTTTTCTAGTTTGATAGCTAAAGGGTGATTGATACCCCGTTTTTTCATATCTAATGATCGAGCACCTTTAATTTTAGATTCATGGCAACGTTCACATAAATCACCATCAACAGGCGATACCCGCATCCATGCATTCTGATGGCCTTGATAAAGAGTTTCTTGTTTGTTATTAGCATTGTGGGGGGTATGGCAAGTTGTACAACGCATTTTCTTTTGCTCGGTTAACGGCAAACTATCAGGCATTTTATCTTTGCGCTTATTCATATAGGCTAAATCATAACTATCTTTACCTTTATCATATAAGGTCGGATGCTGCTCTCCCGATAATATGGCTAGCCTAGAATCCAGAATCACACCATGATGACAGCTATAACACATTTCAGTGGTGGCTACTGGCAATAAACTGTGTTCTTTGTCCATGACTTTATCAGGCGCTTCCACCCACGACAAATGACAAATCACACAATTCTTTTGGGATAAAGACTGAGAACTTTTTTTAGCTTTTTCCGAAGTATTGCTCATGCTTTGGTAGTTAAAAGGCAATACCTGCAATTGGTGGGAGGATGCTTCGACAACATATAAACGCTGTTGATAAACGGTCATACCGACTGGGGATTTAAGTTGAATTAGCTCGCCTTGTTGATTCTTTAATTTACCTAGATAGCGGCCTTGTTTATACAGAGCTACAAAACCCAAATAATTGTCATTAACGAAGACGGTGTCTTGAGCATCAATCGCCAGGCCATTGGGTCGATATAGCTCTCCTACATCTACTCCAAAACGAGCTATTTGCGAGATAAATCGCCCTTGTTTATTGAAAACTTGCACCCGACCATTTAATACATCAACAATATGCAAATAACCATCACTATCAGCAGCCATCTGAAACGGGTTTTGAAATAATCCTTCGATTTGACCAGAGCCACCAAAGCAATCATTATCTTTCCAAGTTTCGATATCAAATGAACAAATGCGATGATTAGCGCGATCAGCCCAATAAAGAGTGTAGTCTATTATCGTCAGCGCTACAGGAACAGCTGGTTTGAGCTCATCATTACCCTCTTGAACTGGTTTTGTTTTTTTATCAACAACTTGCTCTGGTTTAAAGATACGTTGTAAATGACCTTGATGATCATATTTAAGTAGACGCTGATTACCCGTGTCAGCAATAAAAATACCAGCATCATTGACGATGACATCCATCGGTAAATGCGGTCTTTCATTATTAGCATTTAAAATATTGGCCGATACCAAAGAACCATCTAAGTTAAACTTTAGTAAGCGATGCTGAGTACCATCTAATAAATAAATATGATCGTTGTAAATAGCAACAGCGCTGGGTTGATTGAGCTGCTTTTCTTGAATACTGAATGCACCAGAAATAACTGGAATTTGCTCAGCTTTAATAGTTACCGACAGCAGTAATAAAGCTAAGCAGAGTGTGATTTTTGGGGATAATGAAATAAACACAATATAATATTCTAGCGGAGTAAGTCGGTAATACGAATACGCTGTTCTTTTGACTCAGTTTGAGAGGCCTCAGGTTGTTCAGCACCCTCTGGCTGGTAATGTTTAAAAAAGTCAGCAATAGTATTGTATTGAAGTTTAGACAATTGTTTGTCAGTCGCACCCAGAAGAGTAAAGTTTAATAAACTTTTCTTAGGGGTATGGCAAACATCGCAACGAGGGCCTTTGGTTTGCAAGGGGCCATGAATAACAGCATGTAATTTTGTTTTTTCTTGTTCATTAGCAGATTTCCATTGCTCTTTTATCTCTTTAGCCTTGGCATCTTGATAGGTCATTAATACCGGTTGCCCTTGATAGAAAGGCGAAATTTTTACATTAGCGGTTCTTGCAACCAATTGGGTTGTATCGTCTTTGTCTGTATCAACATGTAAGCGTCCTGCAATATTAGTTTCCGCGTTTTGACTATCAAAATTAAACCATCGATAGTTAAAAGAAATGCCTTCTGGTCGAAAATGACAGGTTTCACAAGCAATATATTGTGTGTGCATATTTAAGAAGGCACGGCTACGTAGTATACGACTATGAGGGACTGATAGATGACAACGTGTACAAAAGGCTTTAGAGTCAAGAATCGGCTCCTTTTGACGCTGATGAAAGGGCTTTAGGCTTAATGGTTCCCGCAATTTTTTAGGCTGGTTTTTTTCCAACAACTGCCGAGAAGATTCAATATCTTTTGTACTGGGCTGGCTGGCCTCTATGTACTGAGAAAATAATGGTACTGCCCCTGCTTGCATAGAAAAAAAACTTAACAGTATGACGGTAGCAATCAGCCGTTGAATATTACTTTTATTATTTGTCATCACTGGCCTCAGTATCTGGAGGTATTTCATCTGGTTCTTTGGCCTGCACTTTTTTCACTGGTTTTGCTCGGGGCTTAGTTTTTCTCTTTTTACGCCCAATAATGACCCTTTCAAAGTGGTCATTACCAATAATGGGAGCTTGAGTTTTATTTTTACGTTGAAAAACCACCCAATAAATCCCACCTAAAAAGAACCCTACTAATAACGGTATTATTATATACAAGCTACGTTGCCAATAAGATTCTAGTCGATCAAAGTCGAAAAAACTCATCCCTTGTGTGTAGCGCACTAAATCTAAATCATGCTGGTCAGTGTTCACAAACCCCGTATTTAAATTATTCTTAGAAAACTCGTGGCAACTACTTTGCCCGCAGGTTTTATTTAATGTATCTGGATGGGTAGAGGATTTCGGGTCTTCATCCGCTAAAATTAGATGCCGAAATGATGATTGGTCGCTCGGCGAGTGGCAGTCCATACAGGAAGCCCCCTCTTCAACACCCGTTACTAATAAACGACTATGCAAACTCCGTTGATAGCTATCAACTGCGCGTACCCAACGAAAATCGACCTTGGACTTTTCCTTAGTTTCAAAATCTTCGACCTCTACTTTTTCCATTTTGCTGTGATCAGCATGACAATCAATACAGTATTGATTACTCTCATTCTTTTTCCAGCGCGTTCCGATAAGTCGTCTCAGAATATGGCCACCAAATTGATTTCGCCAGACATCGCCTTCATGGCAGGTGCCACACTCAGTATCGGTGTGGGCAAAAGATTCCATAAATAATTCATTTTGCTCTTCTGGTATATATAAGGTATTAACATGACAACGACGACAAGAAGGATCTAGAATTTTACTCTCTTCTTCTAATCGATTACCACCAGCAAAATCTTTAGTCCATGCTTCACCGTGCACCGATTTTTCAAATTCTTCAACAATGGGTTTATGCGAAAATCGTTCACCATTGGAGGGTTCGTTTAAGTGACATGAAGACGAGCAGTCGACATAGCCATTTTCAACCTTATGCGGGTAGTCAGTAATTTTTCGATGACAATCTTTACAAGGAATACTGCCATGCAAAGAGCTGTAATAATGTTCCTTTATAATACTTGCGACTCTTAATATGCCATCCTTATCAACAAATTCTAATCCAGGTAGGGCATGACAAGAAAAACAACCATCAGGGTCACTATGACGTTCTTTGGCTCCTAGCTGTAAACTAAATGTAAAAAAAAGGATGTACAGCAGCCCTTGCCAGCCGTTTAGTATAGACTTCAATGTCATGCCTGAAGGCCTACTATACGCACAAAAAAGTAAATCATAATTTATGAAGACACCGGAAAGTTATTTAAGAAGCTGGTAATCGCGATAAAGCCAATAAACAAAGAAACAATCAGACCATTTATCAGGCGAGGCCAATGGACTTTATTAGTATTACCGGCCACGGGTTCAGACTGAATTTCAAATGCTTGCCAATTAGGCTCTGGAAAAATTTCAACTTTCTTTTTAATTCGCTTAGGTTGTTTATTTCGAGAAGCCGTGGTCCACTCAATGGCATTCCAGTCACAAACATCAACACAATCATGACAAGACATACAGGATTTTTGATCTACTACTGCGATTCTATCAACCATTTTGATCGCACCACACATACAAGCACGGGCACAAACATTACAACCAGTACAACGTTCTTTTTCAACGCGAATATGATGGGTAAAACCAAATTTAGCACCTAGGTTATTGACTAGACCATCAGCTGCACCGATTGGGCATAAAAACTGGCAGTAGGCTCGCCCCTTACTGGCAAAAAAACCAAGGATAAATAACAAACCTAAATTAGTTAGGCCCACCGATGACATAATATAGGTCAAGCCACGATATTCACCACTGAGAGCTTCGACCAATCGTGGTACGGTAATAAAGTTACATAAAGTGCAAGCACTAATACCTAATAATGGCATCAAGACTAGGTATACAGCAAAGTATCCATAACGAATTTGAACTTGAGGTAAAGACCGAAACTCTATTTTCCACTTGTCATTGAGCATCCGGCTTCCCAATTCAGCCAGACCTCCTACAGGGCAAAGAAAGGAGCACCAAATACGGCCATAGAAGAAAGTTGTTAATAAAATCAACCCAAAAAATATAACACCGATTAATGCCACCGACATATGCATAAATAAATCATCCAAGGTCATACCTGGATAATAAAGATAAAACCTACGCATACACAGCTTGCCACACAAATCAGTCTGGTCCGCCAATTGTGGTAAAAAGGCCAAAGGGCCCAGGAAACATAATGATGATAAGATGATTATGAGATAACGATACTTTTGGTATATAGGAATAGCTTTTACTTTTTCTAATACAGCCATATAACAAACCTTTTTTAATAGTTTAAATTAATCTTTAAATTCATGACACACTAAACAAAGCTCACCGTTTTTTGCAGGCAAGCGCAGTAACACTTCGCTTTTAATACGTTGGTAGTGTAATTTAATTTTTTTATTATTTTTTAGATTCCATTCTTCTAGCCGCGCTTTTTTGTCTTCATCGTAAATTGCCGACCAAGGATGTTCTATATAATCAATACCAGGATCCAGATCATCATCACTAACCTGTTTTGCTGCAGCTAATCGTTGATCAAGCACACCTTTGGGATGTGATGTATGACAGGTCACACAGAGCATTTTATTATCTTTATCTAAAGGCATATAAATCCCTTTTTTCTTACGATTAACCTTTAAAGCTTTTAACTTGTCTTCATCTGGCTCAACTTGATGTTGTAAGGCATTTAAGTGTGGCGTTTGCAAATGGCAACCATAGCAAAGTTTATCTATCGGTAGGCGTAACTCGACTTCATCCAATCCCTGTGCACGATCTGTTTTTAGCACCTTTTTATGACAATATTTACATTGCTCTTCTTTGATGTTTCCTTCTTCATCTAGTAACTGATGAATGTTATTTCTAACAGCTTTTTGTTTATTATGGCACTGATAACAAAAACTAGTGATCGGTTGATAAGGTCCATCACGTAAAAAATCGGGGTGCTTTTTATCAACTTTATTGACGTCTATTTTGTCCATGTCTTTTAAGCCATGACAGGTTTTACAAACCAATTCCTTATATTTACCTAATGGAAAATTATCTGGTGGGGTCATATCCTTAGTCAATGGAATATTGACAATATGATGCAAAACCGGTAGTTCAATCTTTTTGCTATTTTCGGCGAAAACGACTGCGCTGAAAAACATCAGTAGCATAGTTAATAATAAGTCTTTATTCATAGACCTGTTTGCACCGCTTGACCATGAGTATGACATTCTCTGCAATCATTATCTGATCCTGTTTCATGAACGCCTGACAGACCATTGCCGGTATCAACGTCACCTTCTTCAATTTTTAGGTCCATGTTATGGCACAACACACAAAGCTGTGAATAATCGCCATCTACCACCGTAACCGGGTAGGGCTTCTGGCGCAGCTCAGGTGATAGTTTGAATGCGCCTTGATCAGAGCTATCGATGATTAACAAATCATTGTTGGTACCATGCATGGTATGACAATCGACGCAGTCAACAATACTGCCATATTGATAGTTAGGGTCGCGCAACCCGACATAGGTGCGTTCGCCAGTACCTTTAAGAATACCGTGCATATCAATGAATTGGTAGTTGTCTTCCATGGCAATTAGAGGGTCACGAAAATCCTCACCGATCATCTCAAAGTCTGGTTGCTGATGATCCCGATTATGACAGCGTAGACAAAACTCAGAACTATTGTTATAAGCAGGGGTTTTATTATTTTGATCAGGGAACTGGGTTAAATCAATATCCAATTCAAAGGAACCGTCCATATCTGAAGCCAAGTGACAAACCAGACATTGTTTATTCTCTAAGGGACTGATCTCTTCAGTACTAAAATTATGATTTTCAATGCCAGTTAAATGTGGTGAACTAGGTAAATCTTTGCTGTTGTGGCAAATGGTGCATTTTCTTTTAATGTTAGTACCATTTTGGCCATGACAACCAGCACAACTAGCTTGGCCTTTACGCCGAACAATGCCTCGGATAGATCTTGCTGTGCTATGAATATAATTTGATAAATGACAGGTTTCACAATTACTTTTCCCCCAAGCCGAGCCATCACCACCATGTTTGGGGGTTAATAATAACTGGCCTTTTTCTAATGATACATCCAGAGTATCAATAGCCAGACATACAGGGCTAAGCATCATTAACATGCAGGCTAGCAAATAATTGTTTATCAATTTACGCATATTCTTCAACCTTTAGCGTTTATTTCTATGGCAATCATCACAAAAAAATCCGTTATGACAGCGCGCACAGTTGGAGGCCATCATCCGGGCATCAATACCATGTCGTGATTGGTAACCCATTGGGTGATAATCTTTACCGCTGGTATCTCGACGAAAGTGACAATCGGTACAAAAAGCCACATCTAAATGGCAGGTTTTACACACTTGCTCATCGTTACGCGCATCTTCACTGTGATGTTTTATATAACCAAAATTATGATCATCAGGCCATATTGCACTGGGATCAGGGTGACACAATTGACAACGCCAAGGTCCTCGTAAATCAGTAACATGACAATCATGACAAATGGTTTCTAATGGCTCATTGGCAATCGTGGTAATAGACTCAATAACATTCTTATCGACTTCATTGATGACATTAAAGCTATGACATAACATACAACTATCACCTTCTTGATCCATCACCTCCATATGCGCATTATGGGGGTAATAAATATCAGCACGATCTCTTTGCTCTATTCTTTTTTCCCACCATTTAGGTTCTTTCTTCTTGTCTTTTTGTTGTTGTTGTTTTACTGCATCTGTTACAGAGTCCGAAGAGAGGTTTTCTGCCACAAGTCCAAAGGGTAGTATGCATAAAAACAGCCATAAATAAATTATTTGCATCATTTTTCCTTTGGTTTGAAATTATCAAAATAATGGGTGATTTGGAAGCGCCCCACATATTCATCGTTTAAGCGACTATTCCAAATGTAATTCATATCCAACGAAAGTTTTAAATGGTTATTCCAAAAATATTCAAATTCGGATTCTAAACCATATAAAAATTGCTCACCCAGCATTTGTTTTTTTTCTCTTCTTAGTGCACCATTAACACGTATATCAAGGCGTGATGTCGGAGTAACGCGTAAGCCGACTAAAGCACTTTCAATAGTATCTTCAATATATTCTATATACTCTAAGTCAAGATCTAACCGAGTATTTGGCATAGGGCGATATTGCAATCCCGCTTGTGCACCGTATCCTGGATCGCCATCTTCTCGGGTTGCTTTTAAGCCACTCACGCGCATTCGAATATTGTGTAACACTTGATAATGAATTTCTCCTCTGAATAAGGTTTGTTTGCCTTCAGCCATTGTTGCATAAAACTGTTTTCTAAAATCTGTAATATCTTGATTAGGATCATACATTTGATAAGAACTTCTTATCCGCCAATCTTGATTAATATCCCATTGACCTTCAATAAGCCAGTTTTCTAATTGGTCAGCATCATAACGATAAGTTCCTTGCCCTCGTAACTGATAGCTTTGATCGCAGCAAGGAAAGTTGATTTTGCCTTCGATGTTAGCTCCAAGATTAATTCGTTGAGCTGTGTTTTGATCTTCAAATGATTGCATGCCTATTCGTAAATCAAAACGATCCAGAGTTATAGGTATTTCGGCTTGCTGCCAGTTAAGCTCTTTATGTAAAAACAGTTTTGCACCATAAACCAACTCACCACTTTCTGTCGCATCATGATCAATTCTGCTTGGTTTACCGCCATATAAATTTAAGCTCAAAGTTTTATTCTCATTTTGAACTTGTACGTCTAAACCATCTAATAAATAAAACCCCTGATTATCGGATCGCTCCATGCGACCCAGTTTAAAGCGACTATGCAGAAGGTCAAAGCCTTTATCTATATACAGTTGATAAAGCATTTGCTCATCATCATCTTCAAAGTCACTAACCCGAGCCATGAACTGAGCTTTGGCAAAAAAATCATGGCTATGATCATCGTACCCAAACAGCCCCCAGACTTCGCTTGAAATTGTCGCGTCATTGCTGATTCTATTATCGATTTGTACTTTAGACTCAAGCACACCATGCCAATTGGCAGCCCAAGCACTGTTTCCAGTTAGCATAACAAGAGCTAAAATGGTGCCTCTGAACATTTAGTTTGTTTGCATATTGATAATGGCTTTTTCTGTCCTGATCACGAGTTTTCTTCCATAAAAAATTCCTGATCACTATTTTTGTTTTTTATAACTGCCCAGCCAACTAAAGAGCCCAATGCCACCACACAACTACCGCAACTAGTGCACTGTCCTGTTTGTGGTATTGTGCAATTGCTTGATGTCAGAATATGACCGACAGCTATACCTGAACCAGCTAACCAAGGAGCTACAGTTTTTAAAACCTTATTGGTTTTAACTGGCTTTTTAGTGGCTCGATTTTTATCAAAAACGCTTTCATTTATTGTGTCTGATTGTTTCATCGAATATTCCTTATTACTAGAAGTAAAATATAAAAAAGGGGATGAATAAATTCATCCCCTTAACTTCAGCTTTTAACAGTTTTTACTTACAATGCTTTTAGCGCTGATTTATATGCTGTTTTCAACTGTTTCGCCTCCGCTTTCCATGTTGTTTTTATTTGTTTCGAATCCGCTTTCAAAGTTGCTTTCAAGCTTTTCTTTTCATCTTTCAAAGGCTTATCAAATGCTTTAGTCGCCACTTTGTTGGCTTTCTTCAACACTTTTAAATCCCCCTTGTGAGTTTTCTTTAATGCTTTTAGAAGTTTTTTAGTAGCTTTCTTGCCAGCACTGCTAGTCGCATCATTTAGTTGGGCATCTAATGATGCTTTATCTACAGAATAACTAGATTTGACAGCAGCAACATCAGCATTATATATCGAAATAACCGCGGCCTTATCATCCTGAGCCTTGGCTACGGCTGCAACAACATCAGCCTTATATTGTGCTTTTAGCGCCTTAGTATCAGCCTTATATTGTGCTTTTAGCGCCTTAGTATCAGCCTTATACTGTGCTTTTAGTTGCTTAGAGGTTGAAGGTGCATTACCAGTACTACCACCAGTACTACCTTGAGATTTATCGACAATCGCAAACTCAGTAAAATGAGAAGTTGCAAAAATCACATAGCCATCGCTTAACTCGGTATGAGGGTTTAGAGCAATAATTTGACCATCAAAGAATGACCAAATAGACCCATCCTGAGAGCTTGCTACATGAATATCATTGATACTAGTTGCACTACCTGTATATGGTATTTTGACAAAAACATCGCCAGGGAACTGAGTGACATCTTGTTTATTGACATCTTGAGTTGTCAGCGAAACAATTTTACTGCTTACAGCGCCTAATCCAGCTCTATCTAAGTTGCCTGATGAAGCAGATGTACCACTCAGCACTTCAGTACCTACACGGTAACTTGGTAACAATAATTCCATGGTACCTGCTGATCGAGCAATAATTGCTGTTGCCACAATAGTAGCGTCACCTTGGTGAGGGTTGTACAAAAAGACTTCGCCATGACCTAATTCGGCTAATATAGTAGCGCGAATAGTCGTATCAATAATACCAGTCATGTCCAGTGCTTTTTCCGCTTCAACACGTTGATATTCACCTTCAGCAACCGTTGCACTACTAGCCTTGGCAACAGTCATGTGTGGATCAACTTTGGTCGCAAATAAAATATCAGAGACATTTTCAACGACAGATCCATCATTTTCCAACTTGAAGTATTCCAGATCCAGAACCACAATACCTTCATCTACCAAACGTTTATCTGGTAGTGAGACAACTGTTTTTTGTTGATCTTTACCTAGTATGCCATCGACTGATACTAATGAGCTAAAGGCACCACTTTGTTTACGTGCGTGACAATCTTGACAAGGCACACTATCCGATGCAGTACGAACATTATGCGAAAGCACATATTCATTAGACTCTGTCCAAATCTGTTGCATGTTGGTATTAGCAATACCATCTTTGAGCATTAAGAAGTCATAAGCTTGTTTTACAGCCACATAAGCATCATATGTGCTAGGGGTACCAAAAGACGGTCCATGACGCCCCATCCTATAACTGACACGCCCAAGTTCATCACCATTGTTAACATTGATAATAGCGGCGTACTCACCATTATCATCTGATCTAACATCAAAAATACTGTCATTTTTAAAGCGAGATAAAACCCTATCACTGTTTTTATCTTTCCAATAGCCTCTAATTTTTGGCAGATAAGGAAAAATCAATGATTTACCATTTTCGGCCAAACGATAGCGGTACATGATTTGTAAGGGTCTTCCGCGTGAAGCTTTGCCAGTAATATGACAACCTTGACAACTAACTACATCCAAGTGAGTTTTGGTGATTTTTTCTAAGCTTGATGCCGAGTAACCCGTCATATCGCCATTACCTTTCCATAACTCAAGATGGGCAAGTTGAATGTTATCATGTCCAGATGGAATAACTGCTTTAGGTAGCTTATTTTCTTCACGATCAGCAATCGTTTCGTCACTTTGACCATGACAGTATTCACAGCTTTTGGCATTAGGCGCAAAATCTAAATCATTACGCACATCCATATCAGAGTTACCTTTTAGGAAGTTGTGATCTACATTGATTTCTACGTTTTCATGCGGTTCATTAAAATAATTACGTGTATGACAGGCATTACAATTATTAATTTCACGTGTCTGACCATTAGTATCGGTAAATGACTTACCTTTATGGACATCATCCTGATAATCTTCTTTAATTATGCCATCGTCATCAAATTCAATAACAGCATTATCACCATAACCATAAAAGCCACGTCGTGAATTACTAGTACGATGACACATCATGCAATTATCGTTACCCGGAAAACGCAGCATTTTGATATGTGCTTTACGATTTTCGTCAAAAGCATCAGGGTTCCAGTTCATAACTGGCTTGCCATCATCACCAAGAACTAAATCATAGCCTGAATCATTACCTGGCCTTGTGATTTTTTTGGAGAAATTTACAAGTTGTAAACCTTCCTCTTTTTCAGGTGCAATGTTCAAGAATTCCCACATAGCTGAACTGGCTTCTCTAAAATAACCATGTTCAATCAAAGATCCTACTCGTAATTCTTTCCAAAAATCAAATGCACTATCTGAATCATCGGATTCGTCATCTAACCCTGCTTTACTAGCTGGAAATTTTTTCAAATTACTAAAATCGGCATGGCACATCATACAGTCAGCTTCGACTACACCACTTTTTTTCCAATCCCAACGACCAATAACGGATAAATCAAGCTCACCCTCTTTTTGATGATCTGGATCGGTACCGCGATTGTAGTAATCGCCGTCTAAATTAAGAATACTCGCAATATCTTTTTGATCATAGCGAACACCTTCACGATCCAATTCCATAAAGCCACCGCCAGGGTGACAGCCTGCACAGTTCTGAACCAAACCTGCCGCACCGTCATCCAAAAAATCAGCCTCCGTTTCATTGATTTTTTTAGCTAACAATGCTGGACGACTCCCACCCATACAGGTATATCCCCCAAAATAACCAGGTGAACTAAGCTGTGGAATGCCACGCTTTTTACCATAATCATCGGAAGCTTCATCCCGCCCCATCTCAAAATGGTAGGCATGTGTAATGCTATCATAATCATGGCAACCAGAGCTTCCGCAACTGATTTTTGAACTATATGGTTTACCACTGTCCAATACGTGATTACCAGCTTCATCCAATAATGGAATTGCAGGATGATCAACAGGTTTATCATAAGCATTTTCAGCAAAAACTGCGCTACTATTCATAGCCAACAGACTGAGTACGCTAAACACAAGAGCTAAGCTCCTCCGTCGCGTGGTTCTGCTGGGGAATTCAATTTTCATGGGGTCCTCTCCGGAATTAATTGTTTTTTACCCATTTGTTAATTGATTAGTCAAGTAACATACTGAGCCGGTTTAATTACATATAATCTTATCACCTGATCCCTATGCAATTTTTATACCATAAAAACCGTGACTTTCCACCTCTTCTGTAATTACAGCTTTTCAGTAATAATATTTTTTATTGACTTACCCCCTTCGACTTCTAAAGATCAAGGAAACAGAATGATAATTTTTAGTCCGCAATAGACGAAAAGTAAACTTACCACTTTGACGTGTGAGAATAACACCCAAGAGAAGAAAAAAATTTTACCCGATAAATAGCTAAGCTAGTGAAGCAACTTTTAATGGAACATCTCTTGAGCGGAGTTGAAGAGGGATGCAGAACGTATTGGGCTCTTAATTAATTCACCCGAGTGGAATGAGTTTTGGACGTGGATATGCTAAGTAGATATGTAGCTAGGGTAGCACGCTAATATCTTCAATTACTTTGCCATGCAAAATAAAACCTGAATTTCCTGCTCTAATTTTTCTATAAAAACACAGCACATGACACACTAACTGTGTCATATAACACACTAGCTGTGTCATACGCCTTTCTAAGGCTCTATGATTGGATTGTTAATTAAATATATAATGCAATTTATTTAACCACTCAATCATAATGTTTCAACAGACTTTCAGTTTGAATATGCTTAACAGCTTTTTGTACTGCAGGATTTAAGTCCCGTAGCGTGGCCTAAGCTAATGCGATTAAATTCTAATTCACGTAATTGAGCAATTGCTTGATCGTTTGTTTCTCGAAGCTCAATCTTTATTGAATACTCCCCTTTATCATCTCTAAGATTAAAATATTTTCGGGTCGAGGACCCGCTTTATCATAGCGATGGATTAAACCGAGGTCGAATTTTATTGACTGGTCCATATCTTTTATATTTGTTCGTTGATAACGATAACAACTGATTGATTTTCTTGCAGTTGGGTTAAATCCACAGAACCAACAAAATCACCCTTTTGAGGCATTGCTGATCCTGACTTAGAGACTCTAGCCATAACTTTTACGGCTTTAAAATTTGACAGTTTCATCGTTGGCATCATGGCCATATTGTCATCTAACGTAACTGATATAGGTAAGTCTTTTACCTGTTTTCGGACAATAGCTAAAGGCATTGGGGGGCCGGTTAGTGCTTTTGCGTAAATAAACACGGTATCTGTATGGCTGACCTTATCTTTAACTGTGGCCGCTAAATCTACTTGAACATCAATACTAATTACTGATGCAGTTTCTGCCGTTGTTGTTTCTGCAGTTGTTGTTTCAGCAGCAACAACTGACTCTTCAGTCCCAGAGACTTGGGCCTGTACATTGTCAATAAGTTTTTGTACTTGCTCGTAGGGGTCGGAATCTTTAGGTACGATTGTCTGTATTTTTCGCCAATGGGTGAGTGCTTGACTAAAATCACGCTCTTCTGCTTTAGCCATACCCGCTAGCCATAGACCTGTCACATCATTCGGTGCTTTTTCTAGGGCTTTAAAAATTAATTCTGATGCTTTTCCAGCTAATCGCCCATTATTGACCATTGCCAAAGTATCAGCATAATGAAGTAGCACTTCTGGGTCATCGCCTAATAATTCATAAGCTTTTTCAAATGAATTTGCTGCTAGTTTAAACTGTTTTAAATATTTAAATGATCGCCCTAACATAATCCAGTCCTTTGCATTATCTGGATTTTCTTTTAGGCGATTTGCTAGTCGCTGAACCATGTCATTAATATCCTGGCCGTTTTGAGCAACTTGTTTTGGCTGTTTTATTTCTGCTTTAATTAAAGCATCAGGTTCACCTAATGAAAAATAGCAAAAAACTGAGAATAACGGGATAGATAAGGCAATAACAGGAATAACCCAACGTCCTTGCGATGATGACTGGTTTTGTTGCTGTTGAATATCTAAATCATCACCCAGCGTTAGCTCTAATTCACCATACTGTTCATCATATTGCTGCTTAGTTAAAGTTCCTGCTTGTAACTGGGCTTTAAGTTCTTTGATTCGTTCTTGAGCAATATTAATATTTCTTTGATCTGACTCAGCATCTTCAATTTCTCTTTTTTTCCATAAAGGAGGAAGAAGAATAGCTAAGGCAATGATTATTAAAACTACTACACTACTCCAGTAGACTGCATTCATTGCTCTGCCTCATCATTTAATAAATTTTTTATTTTTGTTTTTTGCTTTATCTCGTCCTCAGTTAATTTAATATTTTGAGCATTTCTTTTTCTTCGAGTAAATAAAAACAACATGACCAAACCAATCACTAAAAATACAATAGGGCCAATCCATAATAATCCTGTTTTGGCTTTAAAGGGTGGGTTGTATAAAACAAAGTCACCATAGCGTTGAGTCATAAATTCAGCAATTTCATCTTTAGATTTTCCTTGCTGTAGCATTTCATACACTTGTCTACGTAGATCTTGAGCCAACTCAGCATTAGAATCTGCGATTGTCTGGTTTTGACAAACCAGACAACGTATTTCTTCTATAAGTGTTTTATAAACAGCTTCTTGTTCTGGCTGATCAAATTTTCGATATTCTACTGCTGCGTAGCTTGTCATTGAAAATACCAATAAAACCAAACCTTTTACGAAATTCATTATATTTCAGCCTGTAGTTGCTTAATAAGTGGAATAAGGATATTTTGCATATCATTTACTTCTACAGGCCCTGTATGTTTGTATCTAACAATCCCTTTTTTATCAATAACAAAGG
>Ga0105356_10003038_pt1 | contig 16559 bp, 11 predicted proteins | sample GOMGulsemesocosm_3_FD_83502 | JGI IMG/M metagenome (GOLD analysis project Ga0105356, IMG submission 83502) | Methane-oxidizing microbial communities from mesocosms in the Gulf of Mexico - GOM9D Gulf of Mexico | ecosystem: Environmental > Aquatic > Marine > Cold seeps | place: Gulf of Mexico...
CTCACCTTCTAACCAACTGATGGTATGAATATCCAAGTTGTTGGTTGGCTCATCAAGTAATAAAATATCAGGATTAGCAAATAAAGCTTGGGCTAGCAGTACTCGTAATTTCCAACCTGGTGCAACTTGTTGCATTGAACCGTAATGAAAAGACTCTTCAATACCTGCTTCTAAGAGGATTTCTCCAGCACGACTTTCTGCCGTGTAACCATCCATTTCAGCGAATTCGCTTTCTAATTCACCAGCGCGCATTCCATCAGCTTCACTCATTTCCGCTTGTGCGTAAATGGCGTCACGTTCTTGCTTAACGTTCCATAACGCCATATCACCCATGATCACAGTATCAATAACATTGAATTCTTCAAAGGCAAACTGATCTTGGCCCAAAGTACTGACTTTATTACCGGTGCTTACCGATACATTGCCTGAGCTTGGTACCAAATCACCACTGAGTATCTTCATAAATGTTGACTTGCCACAGCCATTTGCGCCGATCAAACCGTAGCGGTGACCGTTGCCAAATTTAGCGGAAATGTTTTCAAATAACGGCTCAGCGCCAAATTGCATGGTAATGTTCGATGTAGTGATCAAAAGAAATTCCTAAATTTTACAAACTGCTTTTTGAATAATTGCCGTTAATTAGTACTAGTTTCCGTAGCTGGAATGTACCTAATAACCCACAACAAGACTCAAAATAATAAGGTCGCGCATTATACAGTAAGTGTGCCCCGAACAAAATCTAATCTTTGCTTTAAAGTGATGTTTTTTTCATCAGTAGGCTTTTTATTCTGACTTTTTTGCTTGTTATGGCGATTATTGCCAAGCAAGACATTTTCAATCAAGGTCATTGCATAAAAGTTAAAAACTAAACTAGGTTACAAGCTTTCGCTATAAAGTGTCTCTTTAACTACTGTGCCCTATTGCTTCTAATGTACTTTGTTCATCTAGTTGGGTTTCTTCTTTTAGCCAGGCAGTAAAAACATTTACTCGCTGCTTTTTTGCCGAATTAGGATCAAAAACAAAATATCGTTTAAACGAGATAGGATGTTTGATATTAAAGGGAATAACTAATTGCCCAGTGTTAACATATTGAGAAAAAAGCGCTTGTGATGCCAGAGTAAAACCATGACCACTCAATACCGCACTTAACGCCATATCACCGGTACTAACCTCGGTCCACTTCTTATGATTTTGATACTCTTTAACATCAGCGTGTTTAAACCAAGTAGGCCAGTTAATACTGCCTTGGTTTTCTAAATTGACTAACCAACAGTTCAAAATATCTTTGGGCTCTTTAAAGCTATATTCCTTAACCAATTGTGGAGAACAGGCGGGATACACATGATCTTCAGCAATAAACTCATAAGCCATGCCGTCACTTGTATTGACTTCGTTACCCGTAATAAAACGAATGGCTAAATCAATATGACCTTGACGAAGATCTTCAATACTATTTGAGGAAACAACTTTTATTTTGATTTCAGGGTGCTTAATGGAAAACTTATATAATCTAGGCATCAACCATAAAGAGGTAAATGCTTGGGTAGACGTAATAGTTAAACTGCCAGCAACCTCTTCTGTTTGAATGCTATTAAAGCCTTTTAAAAGAGTATTGAATGCTTTATCAGTCGCTAGATATAGCTTTTCACCGCTTTCGGTTAACTGCATTTTTCTACCATTACGAATAAAAAGGCGACTCCCCATCGCCGCTTCTAATTGCCTCATTTGTTGGCTGACGGCAGCTTGACTGACAAATAATTCTTTTGCTGCCTCACTATAACTTTGATGTCGAGCAGCACTTTCAAAACTTCTTAAATTACTTAACTGTTTTAATCTTTTATCCACGCTACGCTCCTATAAATTTAATGTGGGAATAATCATCAGCTTATTCCCCCTGATACAACATACATAAGCACAGCTTATGGGGGAGTTAAATTCTTATTGTTGGTTACCTTACTTCTTTATAGGCACAATACCTTCAAGCAACATAAAGAGGTAATTACAATGAATGTCATATCAACCACAAAGACTATTACAGAAGCGATTAATAAAGAAAAGCAAAACGGCTGTTGTGAAAATATAGCTAACTCCGAGAGTTCTTTCAATCTAGTGATCACTAATATTTCAAATAAGCTAGGGTTATCAAAAGCCATTTATCAGAAATAATAGTAAACTTAACACAATGTAAATCCACTCATTAAACGCTAGAAAAAACATCGCAAAACGACAGGAGCATGCCCGTGCAAAAATCGAACTACTTAACTTCCCTACTGGTCACTTGTGCCTTATTACTACCTATGCAAATATTTGCAGGTGTTGGGGATATTGCTCACAAAGCTGCACAATATGCTGAGGCAACTTATCAAGATGAAATGACCGAAAGTCTTCGTCAATTGATGTTATTTAATACCACTGCAAAAACAGGTTTGCCTTCTACTGACAATCCTGCTCACCAAGCGTTCAAAGCTGAGCTTGCCAAACAAGCTAAGCAACTCGGTTTAGATTTCATTGACTACGGCTATGTAGTGGTAATTGGTCTTGGCGATAGCGATCAGCGTGTCGGTATGATCACTCATGGTGATATCCAGCCTTTTAATGCCAAGAAATGGGCGCAATCACCGCTAATACTTGATCAAATCTCTGAGCCAGGAAAGTTGGTAGGCAGAGGCACTGAAGATGATAAAGGGCCCATTAGTAACGCCCTTTATGCGATGAAATCCATCAAAGATTTAAACATTAAGCTTAATAAACGAATTGAGTTATATGTTTATATGGCTGAAGAATCGGATTGGCAGCCACTTCGTGAACATATCAAGCTGTACTCATTACCACAAGTTAACATCACGCTTGATGCCGAATACCCTGTCGTAACAGCAGAAAAAGGTTATGGCACCATAAGCATGACTTTTCCGACAAAGCACTATAGTTCAAGCAAAAGTTACATCAGTGAGTTTTCAGGGGGATTTTTTGGTAGTCAAATTCCAGAAGATGCTCATGCAACAATAGAAAATGCTGATAAAAAGTTATTAGCTCAAATACAAAAGCTAGCAAAGTCACAGGCAGGCATGACTTATAACTACCAATGGCAAGGAAAGCGTTTAAGCATTTGTGCACTAGGAAAATCGGCACATTCATCTAAACCTGAACATGGTATTAATGCCATAACCCATCTAGCAGAAATATTAGCAGTCAAACATTGGCCTAATAATACTAGCGGCGCCTTGGTTAACTTCATCAATGAGCATTTAGGTACAGGGCTATACGGTGAGAAATTTGGTGATATTGCTTATAGTGATGACTTTATGGGACCAATGTCTGTTTCACCTACAGTACTTAAAACTACAGATAAAGGTATAGCGTTAAATATCAATATTCGCAGACCTACCGGTAAAACAACCAAGCAGTTAGAAGATGAAATCAACTCAACGTTAGCTAATTGGCAACAAAAAAATCAAATAAAACTGCTAGATGTGAGCAATGAAATTAACGAGCCTTTTGTACAGAGAGATGCCCCACAAATTGAGACGTTACTAGAGGTATTTTCATTTTATACCGGTATAGCCGATGCTAAGCCAGTGTCCATTGGTGGCGGCACTAATTCAAGACTATTTCCAAGTGCAGTGAGTTTTGGCCCATCAATGCCTGGAACAGAATACACAGGGCATTCGGAGCACGAATTTATCACCAAAAAGCAATTTATATTAAACTTGAAAATGTACACTGCGGTGTTAATTAAGTTAGCAAAATAAAGCGGTATGGATGTAATTGCTAGATAATATGAGCAGGCTCTTGTGTACAACCCTGCTCTACAATCATTATAGGCTTATTGTCTTATAATGATTCATCTAAAGATAAACTAGCTAAATAAAGAAGTTACTATTAAGCCCAATTAACGATTAACTTGACTCCCACAACCAAAATAAACTGCCAGTGAATAATTCTCGTTCACTTACGCCTATTTCAATAACTAATAACAAAATGACAGCACATAAATTAAGCTAGCTATGTTATTTTAGCGTCATTAAATCTAAAACGTGAAATTAAGTAAGTAATCAAAGCCAGAGCCTTATTAGTATTAACCCCATTAATGATGTTAACTATCCCAGTAGCCTGGATTTTCCTTGGCTGAAGGCTTTACTTTATTTGGAATAATTAATGATAAAAAAATCGCTTTATACAATAATTTTCGCCAGTATTTTGATAGTGTCAACACTTACTTTAATGGCAATCAATCAACTTTACAGTAGTAAAGTTGTTACTTTAGATACAAAGCTCAAGGAGATTTCAGGCATTGAAGTCGATAAGGCTGGAAATTTCTGGGGCATTAATGATGGCGGCAACTTAGCGCAATTACATCAAATACAAAAAGACGGAAAAGTAAGTAAATCAATTACCATTACCAATGCAAAAAACTTAGATTGGGAGGATATGACCCAAGATGACTTTGGCCATTTTTTCATCGGGGATTTTGGCAACAACGATAATATCCGAAAATGGTTAACTATTTATAAAATTGAAAACCCTATTGATATTAAAGGTACAGAAACACAAGCAGAAATAATTAAATTCACCTACCCGGAACAGTTACATTATCCCCCTAAAGCCTCTGAAAAGAACTTTGATTTAGAAGCTTTTGTATTTTACAAAAAGCATTTATACCTATTTTCCAAAAATCGTACAGAACCTTTCGATGGTGATACAAATTTATATAAAATAGGTGATCACGCTGATAATTACCAAGCTAGCTTTATCAGTAATTTTAATACCTGCACTACCCATGAAAAACTTTGCTGGATAACCTCTGCAGCATTAAGCCCCGATAGAACCAAACTAGTACTGCTAGACTCAGAGCGCTTATGGTTATTTGAAAACTGGCAAGGCGATAACTTTTTCTCTGGTGATGCCTTTAAAATTGATTTAGGCATTGTTACCCAAAAAGAGGCTGTGACATTTTTTGATAACAACACCATTATATTTACCGATGAAGAGTTTAAGGGCATAGGTCGAAACTCCTATATGATTAAACTCGACCAAGTGGAAAAAGAACGGTTAACGAATAAAACAATACCTAAACATCCTGAAGGCACAACTTAACCTATTATTGCTTTTCTTTTATCTGTAAGCAAAGCTGAAGGTGTTTAACTAAGGCTCGCTTTTACAGTGAAGTTCAATATAAACCACCTAACAAGAAATAAAGACTATGTACCCATTAAGCTATATTGAACCAGTCTTTCGTCCACCAAGCGAGTGGAAGAGTCTCATATTACAAGTCACTAATGGTTGTTCATGGAACAAATGCGTTTTTTGCGATATGTATACCAGCGAAAGTAAAAAGTTTAGACCTAAGAAAGTAAAACAAATAGAACAAGAAATTATCAAAGTGGCTCAATCAGGCTTAATTGTCCGAAAGATTTTTCTTGCCGACGGAGATGCGATGATGTTGCCGTTTAACCGTTTAAAAGAAATTCTATTGCTAATTAAGCAATACTTGCCAACTGTTACACGAGTGTCTAGCTATTGTTTACCTAGGAACTTAACCAATAAAACCATTGAGCAATTATCAGAACTACAGCACATGGGTTTAAAGTTAATGTATGTAGGCTGTGAAAGTGGCGACAATGAGGTGCTTTCACTCATTGATAAAGGCGAAACATACAACAGCTCATTAGCAGCCCTTACCAAAATTAAACAATCTGGGATGAAGAGCTCAGTAATGATTTTAAATGGCTTGGGTGGTCCAGAGTTATCTCGACAGCATGCTATTAATTCAGCCAAGTTGATGAATGAAGCACAACCAGATTTCTTATCAACGTTGGTAGTGAGTTTTCCTCTCGGTGAAGAACGCTTTGCTAAGAGATTCACAGAAAGTCAATATCAACCCTTTCGTATGCTAGGGCAACAGGAATTGTTTAATGAAATGAAAACCTTGTTATCTGAGTTAGCGTTAGAAAAAACTATTTTCAGATCAGATCATGCTTCAAATTACTTAGTTTTAAAGGGTGTTTTAGGTAAAGATAAAGATAAGTTACTTAATATTGTGCAAATGGCGATAGAGCAATCGCAAAGTATCCCTATCCGCCAAGAGTGGCAGAGAGGGTTATAAATCCAAGATTACTCTAACCCCAAATGACTAACCAACTACAAAACAAGTAAAAATAACAAAAGGTAATGTCTACTAATAGTGATTAAAACACCGTAAAACATTACCTAGGTATTTTCTATTTCAATAGGTGGCATAATGTACCCTTGATAACCATCAGCTCTAAGAGGCTTGATAGTTTGCAAGTGTTTGTCGTCTTCGATGCCTGTGATGATTGCCTTAATATTTAATCCTCGAGCAATATTAAGCAATGCACGACAAAGCTCTAAGTTTTGTTGATTTTCTTCATCTCTTTCGTTGTTATAACAAGAGAGCGACATGTCTAATTTAATATAATGTGGTTTTAACTCCTGTAAATAAGTCAGTGCTCCCATCTGCCTACCACAATTATCTACCCCAAGTTTTGAACCTGCGTTCTCAATTATTTCACAAAGCTGTATACATGCCATCAAGTTCTGAGTAACTCCAGCCTCTGATATTTCAAAATGAATTTTTTCAGGGTGTTGTATTTTTTCTAAATAGGAGCTAAGCCAAAGGTGAAAATCAGGGCTGGCAATACTTATGCGGGACAAGTTCACAGCGATAGGCTCATGGTTTAATGCAAATAAATCATCTGTATTTATTGCCTCTAATAAACACTGATCTAGTTTATGTCCCAATGATAATCGCTCAATATAAGGCATAAATTGCCCTGCTTGTACGATTTTCCCTTCTATTTCAAGACGACAATAAACTTCACGATGTATTACCTTATTATCGTGGCATTGTTGAACAGGCTGCCATTGAAAAATAAAGTCATTATTACTGATGGCTGCAACCAGTTGCTCTCGCCATGCTTCTCGACTGAATTCTTGCTGTTTTTCAACATAGAACCAATGGCTCGACTTCTCTTCATTGATTGCTTTTTGTAGAGCGTTATCCGCCTGCGACAGTAGCTCTGCACTCTTAACCCCTGCACTTCGTTCACTCACACCAATCGCAAATCGTTGATTGGCTTCGCAGCCTGCGTTTAACATTTCTTGATTCATGAGACGAATAAGAGATTGTAAATACTCACTAACTTGTTGGTTATCTGCTTTCTGTATTAAAAAGGCAAACTCTGTATTTGAAATTCGTGCTACTAAAGTATCTGAAGAAAATGGCAAATCACTTGTAAGTTTTTGCGCTAACACTTTAATGGTCTGATCACGAACCTGATAACCATATTTACTGTGTATTTCATCAAGCCAGCTCAGGTCTGCTAATAATAGTGCGCCAAAACCTGGTTCATTCAGCCAGCTTTTTAGCTGTCCCGTAAGGTATAAACGATTAGGTAACTGTGAGGCTTTATCACATAAAGTATCATTCTTAAGATTATTAACCTCTTCATCGAGTGTAGAGAACACCTGTTTTAACTGAGCTGACATAGAGTTAATAGCACCAACCACCTCCTTGAGTTCAGATGTAGATGGTAGCGTCATATCTGGATGAAATTTTCGTTGTGAAACATCACGAGCATGTTGAGCAACTTCATAGAGAGGCTTTAAAATGATTTTTAAACGCAAGCGTAATGCGGCAACTGAGATAAGAAAGAGCGCAGCTAAAATCATTAACGTATCATTCATAATACGCCATAATTCGCGATAACCAATTGCAGGGTTTGATTCAACTTTTAAGGTTGCTAGCTGTAACCAACCTGAGGTAATAGTAACCTCTTTACTTTGTGTCTCGAACAAATTTAAATCTATAAACCATTGTGGAACTTTATTTAAGGTAATACTATTTTCCCATAGCTGTTTCTTTTGGTCAGCAAGCCAAGTTAACTGTACTTCTTTATAAAAGCCACCCTCAAAGATCACATTAACCAAGGTATCAACAGTCGCTTTATCTCCTGTTTCTAGGTGAGGTTTTAACATCAAACTCAATGAGGTAACGGTATTATTTAAATCCGATTCCATCTGATTAACCATAAATGCTTTAGTCTCAGTAAACTGAAAATAGACCAAGCTCGACATCACCAATAAAAACAATGCAAATAACAGTGAATTTATCTGATTAAAAAGGGTCATTCTTTTACTCCATTTTCAATTTAGGTTGCTTTGGGCTAGAGATACCCATGCGCTGATTTAAGTCTGTCCAACGTTTAAGACGTTGTGATTTACCAGCAAGTACACCTTGACCTTTCTTTTTATTAAGCCAAAGTTGCTTACCATTAAAACTGTATACAGGGATAAGATCTTTGCGTTGTGTGGCTGGCTTTATTTTACCGTTGATATTATCTAAGATGAGAGGCACTGAACCGGGTGTTTCATAATAAGCCACTACCATATGGTATTGATCCAAAGTCACCGCTTTTACCATGGTAATACGCATCTTTTTATCAGGAATGCCAAGCTCAAGCAGGGTAAAATACTTTGCGATGGCAAAGTCTTCACAGTCCCCGCCATTGGCGCCTAAAAATTCGAGCGGGGTTGCCCAATAATTACTGACACCCCATAGTTTAATATCATCAACAAAGCGTAATAAATTAAAGAAGTTATTCACATTTTCTATTTGCTTATCTTCTTCTAAACTATAAGACTTTTCCATTAAACGAAACCATGCTTTACCGCGTTTTTCTGCCCGTTCGCCATAGTGGCTACTGAGGGTGGCGATAATTTTCGCTTCGTCTAAATTACTCGCTTTTTTTGCATATAACATCGATACCGTAATAAGTAGTAAACTACTAACTATCAGTATTTTATTGACAAGGGAAAAACCTATTTTTTTCACCTAACACTTATTCTTGTTCGTTATCAACACTGTAGATTGTCCATTTCATATCAGTAATTTTTCTATCACTGCTAATTTCTGCAACGATACGTCTATTTTTTGCATGAATATAGGCATCATCTCCTTCAAACAAAAGCTTTTCGAAGCCGTAGCCAACGGTTTTAATTCGATCGGCTGAAATATTAAACTGCTGAATTAGAATATCTTTTATAGCATGAGCACGGTTTTCTGATAATACTTTATTGTACCCTGCCAAACCTATAATACTGGTATGCCCTTCAATAGTGATTTGAACTTGTGGAAATTCAGCCATAAACTCTGAGAGTTTTTCTATTTGAGGAGTATATTCATCTTTTACCCTATAAGAGTCAGTATCGAAGTTAACATCTAATCGATGGCGCACAGTATGTATAGTATTAGTGCCACAGCCATTATTAGCCACTTGTGCCCCGACATAGCTATCAGGACATTCATCACGTGCCTGAATAACACCGTCACCTTCATTATCAGTTAAATCAAACTCTTGCTTCGTCGGCTCTGGTGTCATTTCAACTATTTGCAAAGAACAAGCACTAAGCATTAGTACACATAATAAAGTTATAATTCTCATTTTTCATTCTCCGAAAACTCTTTCTCACCCTTCCAAGAACTTGGTCGTGTCACTCGTAATCCCTCTACTAATAATCCCATAGCATGTAGAATTCGGTACTGAGCAGATATTTCAGTAAATTCAGCATCTAAGAAGTCACGACGTGCTTGATATAATTCATTTTCGGTATCGAGCAAATCCAGTAAGCTACGTTGACCAATTTTGAATTGCTCCTTGTAATCAGACTGAGTATCTTTAGAAGAAATCACGTGCATTTTTATGTATTTTTTTTGTAAATTTAGCTGTTCAAATGCATTCCATGACAGAATAAAGCCTTCGGTAACTTGACGATGTACACTACTTCTTAACTCTTTAGCTTCATTAATTTTATATGCCGTTTCCCTTGCATAAGCGTCATTCTTTCCGCCAGAGAAAATATTGTAAGAAAATCGCAACATTGCAACCACTTCATTATTCTGCCCACCGACATCAGTTCCGCCAAAAGATATCCCATCCTCACCGTCTAAGTTATCATTGTAATTAGCATTAAGCTCAAAGGATACTTTGGGATAGTAACTTGATTTTGCTGCACTATACTGTGCATTAGCAGCTTCAATATCCATAACCGACGACTTAATAACGGGATGATTCTTGAGCGTTAACTGTAAGCCTTCTTCTTTTGTTTTGGGTAACAAAGATCCATCAGGGTAGGGAATGACGAGATTATTCGGGCGTTGCTCAACTACGCGATAGAAAATCACTTGGCTGTCTAAAAAGTTGTTTTTAGAGGCTATTAAGTTAGAGTGTGCTTTTGCCATACGACCATTAATTTGCGAAAGATCTGCTGCGCTACCAAAGCCAGAGTCAGTTCGTTGCTTAATTTGGTCATAAATTTCTTGATGGGATGCTAAATTCTTTTCAGCTAGTGCAACTAGTTGCTTAGCCTTAATCAGGTCAATGTAAACTTTACTTACTCTTAATGCGATATCTTCAGCAATACCATGCAAACGCCACTGATCAGCACTGGTTGTATAACGAGTACGCTCAACTTCACTAAGGGTATGAAAACCACTAAAAATTTCTTGCTTTAAACTAAGTCCTATTTCACGTCGAGGTAATTCAGCGGTTCCTTCCCCATCAGTACCGATTTGTCTTCGTGTACTTGGACTATCAGTATATTCATAACCAATACCTGCAGTTAGATCTATGGTTGGCCAGTAACCAGCTTCAGCCTGCCCTATTTGTTCTTCGCTAACTTTAAAACGAGAATATGCTACGCGTAATTCAGGGTGATTATCAAATGTAAATGCAACCGCTTGCTCAAGTGATTGAGCACTTGCAACACTAGGATAAAGCATTGCACAAAATAAAAATTTTACAGCACTTATTTCTAATGGCCTAAAATATTTTCTTTTCATATTATTTCCTATAATTATTATTATTCTTTTTCTTATATATAACTGTACTGACGGTTATATAAACTATTCTCGGACTGTATCCCATATAAACTCATCACTCTCTTTTCAAGAAATACTTGGATGTTTCCGTCACTTTTAATACTCTCTTAGCGCAAGCTCTTTAGCCCTTAAAAGTGGATTTAAAATATATTCAAGCACAGTTCTTTTACCAATCATGACATCAACACTTGTCATCATTCCTGGAATAATAGGCATATCTTTATTGTCCTTACTACGCATGCTTGATTCGTTTGTTCTTATTCTTATAATATAAAAGCTATTACCTTCTTCATCTTGAGTAGTATCCGCACTAATGTGTTCAACAACCCCTTCAAGTCCGCCATAACGGGTAAAATCATAAGCAGTTATTTTAACCATTGCTTTTAGGCCGACTGAGATAAAAGCAATATCCTTAGGGATTATTTTCGCCTCTACTAATAACTTGTCTTCAGAAGGAACTATTTCTAGTAACACTTCTCCAGGCTTAACAACGCCACCAAGCGTAGTTATATGCAATGTTTTTACTGTACCCACCACAGGCGATGTTATTAGTGCCTTACTAACTTTATCTTGAGCGCCTACTTGCGCTTCATTTAAACGTGAAAGCTTTGCTTGTAATTCATTTAACACTGCACGCGCATCAGTCCTATATTTATAAACAGCTTCTTGACGTTTCAGTACAGCCTCTTCAAAAGCAGACTTTAGTTTAGGTTTTAATAAACGTAATGCACTGAGTTCGCCTTTAGTATCATTTACTATACGTTGCAGCTTTAATAGTTCAACTTGGGGTACTATCCTCTTCTTTGCTAAAGGAACAGTTAATTTAAGTTCACTATTCACTAGTTCCAAACTATTTTCAAGTGTTGAAATTTTAGACGTTATTTCTTTAACCTCTTGCTCTCTCTGCTTTATTTGCTGCCCTTGAATGGCCACTTGATTTTCAATATTATTTAAACGGGTATTATATTCATCTTGATTACGAGCAACAAGTTCAGGTGAGCTATTATTAAGTTCCGCCGGAAACTGTAATAGCTTTTTCTCTATTTTGACTTGCAGTTGCCAAGCTTGTACATCTGCAACCAGTACATTACTTAACTCAGTACGTAATCGAATAATGCTAGCGCGTAATGCGTTAACTTCTTGCGTTTGTTGTGCCATGTCAGAGCGAAAACGCGTATCATCAATTCGAGCTATTATTTGCCCTTTAGCTACCTGCATCCCCTCTTTAGCATAAAGCTCTTGTAATATCCCGCCATCAAGGCTTTGTATTATTTGTACCTGTGAAGAAGGTATTATTTTCCCTACTCCACGGGTTACACGATCAAGATCAGCAAAATAGGCCCAAACAATAAAGCAGAAAAATAGTGCTGTTAATGACCATATGGTTAAGCGATGTACAGTAGGTGTTTGCGTTAAAATAGCACCATAAACATCATCAGCCATTTCTAAGTCTTGTTTACTTATTTTCATCCTTTAGCCCTTTCTTTAGCAGCTGCATTTAACTTTCCACTTTTGAGCTGCTCTAGAATAACTGACTTTTCCCCGTCTGCCACTAAATGGCCGTTATCCAAGACAATAATACGATCAACCAATTGCAATAAATGCATTTTATGAGTAATAAGTAATAGCGTGCGTTGTTGAACTGTTTTTTTCATTGATTCAATAAAGAGCTTTTCAGCACGCGCATCTAAACTTGCCGTAGGCTCATCTAGCAGTAACATTTGTGGGTCATTTAAAATGGCACGAGCTAAAGCGACTGCTTGACGCTGCCCGCGCGAAAGAGACAGCCCCCCTTCTCCAACTTGTAACTCTAAGCCTTGTGACTCCATATCTGTAAACAGGTTAACACCAGAAAGCTGCACCGCTCTCATCAGCTGATATTCAGTTACTTGTTTAGTACCAAATAGAATATTGTCTTTAATAGAACCATGAAAAAGTACAATATCTTGCGGTAAGTAACCTATATTACGTCGAAGATCACTTGGGTGGATCTGCCCTTGATGTAAGCCATCATAACGAATGCTACCTTGCTTGGGTTTATACAAGCCTAATAACAACTTAGCGAGTGTACTTTTTCCTGAGCCATTTCGACCTATAATTGCTATCTTTTCACCTGGAGTCACTTTCATTGATAAAGGGTAAAGTGCAGGTTTTTCTATTTCAGGGTAATTGAAATTTACATGCTCTAAAACAATGTTACCTTCAAGCTTATTACGACTTGCAAGGTGACCTTTATTCTCAAACTCACTTTCTTGATTCATAATGCCATCAAGCTGCCTTAATGAACTTGCTGTTTGATTATAACGAGTCATTAATGAAGCAATTTTAGCCATAGGTCCAACAGCTCTGCTTGATAACATTACGGCCGCAATGATGCCCCCCATTGAAATGAGTCCATCTGAAACTCGGTACACACCTAAGACAATTACTGCAACCACAACCATCTGTACAATAAAGCTCGAGAAGTTAGCCACTGAATTTGTGATTACTTTGGTTTTAAGTTGCCAGTTAGAGGTATATCCAAGCATTTGTTGCCATGCACTTTGTACGATACCTTCTGCACCACTTGATTTAATTGACTCAAGTGACGACAGACTCTCCACAAGGTGTCCATGTCGTAATCCTGAAAACTTGTTACTTTCTTCAATTGCATGGCGTAATTTGGATTGAACCAAAAAGGCATAACCTAAAATTAATACAGTAGCCAGTACCGAGAATATGGCTAAATCACCTGCAACAAGATAGATAATGAAAACAAACAAGATTGAGAATGGTAAATCCACTAAGGCTGTAATTGTTGCTGATGATAGAAAATCACGCACGCTATCAAATTCACCAAGTTGCCTTGCCATTCCACCGACGCTAGGTGCTTTCTTTTCTAATGGTGTGCCAACGACTTTGGCATATAGCTTTGAAGAAGTTTGCACATCTATTTTTTTTCCCGCCACATCAATAAGGTAAGCTCTTAACTGTTTAAGAACCAAATCGAAGATATAGGCAATACTTGCACCAACAGCGAGTACCCACAAACTTTCAAAAGCTAAATTAGGCACAATTTTATCATAGATATTCATGACTAATAGCGGTGATACTAAGGCAAAAATATTTACTAGAATAGAAGCAATAATAACATCACGATAAATAGGAGCTGATTCTCGAATCGTATCCCAAAGCCAATGTTTCTTGGTATCGCCAATATGTACATCAAAATCACGGTCACCATGATACTTCTGCTTAATTAAGAACAAATAACCTACATAAAGAGACTCTAATTCTTCGATAGATAGTTGCTCTTCTCCGCCTGTTTCAGGCAGTGAGATAACCGCTATATTAGCTTGAAAGTCTATAGACTGTAGAATGCATGCTTTTTGATCTTTAAGCATTAAAATACAAGGCAGTAACATCTGTGGAATGTTATCTAGGCTTTTACGACTTAGCTTCGCACTTAAACCTGCACGCATAGCCGCTTGTGGTAATAACTCAGGAGAAAGTACGCTGCTTGTTAATGGTAAACCTGCTGCTAGTGCTTCAGCTGAGCAGGGACTACCAAAATGCTCAGTTAATAACACTAAGCAGTCTAAAAGTGGATCTTCGCCAATTCGTTGAGAGGCGTTTAACGTCCATTGTGACTGTGCTGATGACATTTAAATACTTGAATCCATGAAATATTTCACTAAGCAAATAACTTAGAGATAGTTATATGCGTTATAGGTATAAATAATATATTAAAAATAGAGTAATCGAACTGCATATTTTTCTGTTAATACTTAACGTGCAATGAAAGTCTATAACTCCACTTCCATTGCACTACTATATCAACGAGTTTTATATTAGATGCTAACTCGATACGAATCATATTTAAGGTAGGTCATCAGGAATAACCTCCATTGTCACACTATTAACAGAGATATCATCACCAATAAATAGAGCTCCTTGGTGCTCACCTGTTAACATATCATTGATAATAGTGACGTCATCACTACCAAGATCGACATTATCCAATATGATAGTCTGTGATGTTACATCAGGATCACCATTTACATGTATTTCAATAGTGGTATTTGTGCCATCGCTGCTGAAGTCTAAATAATCATCAAGGTTATCACCAACATTCAACTGGAGTAGGTCACTCAAATCAAGCACATCACCCTCGGCTAAACTGAAATCACTCACATGATCCGTTCCTGAGTCACCATCTAACCAGATAAAGGTATCAGCACCATCTCCCCCAATAAGAAGATCATCTCCCATATCCCCAATTAACTCATCATTCCCAGCCTCGCCATGGAGGAGATCACCGCTATCAGTGCCCTGCAATAATTCCGATTCAGAGCCTCCAAGGATAGATAAAGAGTTATCATTGCCATCAGCAACACTCAACTCAAGGCGAGGATCAAAACCAACAGGAAGTTCGTCGCTCGTATGAATAACAAGATCAGCTAGGCTAAAAGTAGAACCATTTTGTGTAAAAGCATCAACAGCAATAGTCCAAGTTCCATCATCGTTATCAACTACCTCCTGCACACCGTCATCATCACCTTCATATATACTGATATCAATTCCTGCTGGAAAACCACTTAAAGTAATAGAGCTAATGCTTTCACTACCATCGGTGTCAGTGAAACCATAAGACAACTCAAGTGGGTAGTTGTATGTAGTTTGAACAATTCCTGTTGTTGTTAAACCTATTAGTGTTGAGCCATTGCCACCGTGTGGCTCGCCATCAACAACAAAGCTAAACTCTCCAAACGGCTTATCGCTGCTTAATGTCATTGTTGCTTCTGCATTACCACTTGATGGAAAGGTATAGGTCTGAACAGAAGTTGTGCCATCTATGTTTTGCATGGTAAAGGTGATTGTTTGACCTGAAGCATTTTTAAATATCAGACCAAGATCCGTTACATAGTTAGGTAAATCAACATTCAACATATCTCCTTCGTCGATACGGAAATTACCGCCTTGACCTATCCCTAGACCTTGACCACCACTAGTATAGAGATAATCATCGCCACCTGGAGTTATAATAGTCCCATCAGGGTATTCTATTTCTGTAATATTTCCACTTGAGTGACCATTATCTGTTGTGATAATACTGCTGGAAGTATCACCTAGCACAACTTCGACTGTATTCACACTACCTACTTCAGCTGAAAATTCACTTGCGTTAACAGGGTCAGCAACAGGAATCACTGAAAGGTTAAGTGTATCTAGACCTCCAGTATTGGTTGTATAAGTTACTTTCGGAATACTACCTGAATAGTTATCTGCAGGAACAAGCTCATATGAGCCGTCACTATTAAGTATGAATACTCCTTTCCCGGCGATAGTTACACTACTTCCAGCATTGTAAGAAGTATTATCACCTTCTATTGTAAATGTAATAACTTCAAGAACATTATCAACATCAATATCATTACTTAATACACCGCGAGCAGCTGAAACAATTAAAGTGGTATCTTCTTCTGTTCGGTAATAGTCTGTTTTGGTTATAGTTGGGTCATCAACTAAAGTAGTTATCACGTTATTGACTGCGGTTACATCATTAGACGTGCCATCTGTTGTTAGACTCACATTCGGTAGTGCTTGGCCGCCATTAGCTTCTAAGAAATCTTTACCTGCTTGTGTCAAGGTAATGTTGTTACCGTTAATCACATAGTAACAG
>Ga0105356_10003040_pt1 | contig 16552 bp, 12 predicted proteins | sample GOMGulsemesocosm_3_FD_83502 | JGI IMG/M metagenome (GOLD analysis project Ga0105356, IMG submission 83502) | Methane-oxidizing microbial communities from mesocosms in the Gulf of Mexico - GOM9D Gulf of Mexico | ecosystem: Environmental > Aquatic > Marine > Cold seeps | place: Gulf of Mexico...
CAGCTGTTAGTACTGCGGCCAGCACCAGCACGGCTACTGCCCACCAACCCGCAGCCAAGGGCCACAGGCCCACCGCCTCGGGCAGATGTATATCTCTAAGCTGCGCTAGCGGGTCCTGAGCATTCACGATTTGCGCCTGCCGTAATAGTGCATGAGCCGCTGCAGCGGGGCTTGGTCGGTGCCGATCTCTAACAGGGGAACACCCAGCTTACCGAGCTGTTGCTGCAATTGCAGCAGGTGGTCTGCGAAGTGCTGCTGATAACGGCGGCGTAGGTCGGCGTTGCCGGTGTGAATAATATTGCGCTGTTGACCGTCGCTAACCGTGTATTGACCGGCCGGTGGTAATTGTTGCTCCAGTGGGTCGTAGGTATAAATGGCGGTGATTTCGCAGTGGCGGGACAGCTGATACAAGTGCTTGGCGACAGCGCTGGTGGTTTCGCCGCTACCGGATTCGAGATAACCGGCGAAGTCACTGACGATGTAAATGGCGCTACCGGGCTTGGCGATGCGGCGCAATTCCATCAGCGATTGTTCCAGATGCTGCGCTGGTGAGTATTGCATCGAGCTGGCCTGGCTCAGAGACTGGTTGTACTTCATCAGTAAATGCATAAAGGCCAGTGCCGATTGACGGCTGCGACGGGGGCGAATCTCTCGCTGGCCGCTATTGCCAAAAACCAGGCCGCCGACACGGTCACCGTTGTTCAGACCCGACCATGCCAGCAGCGCGCTCACATAACAGGCGGTTACCGATTTAAAACAGTGTTGACTGCCAAAAAACATCGACTGGCGCTGGTCGGTCATTATTAGTAGCGGCCGCTCACGCTCCTCCTGAAACAATTTCGTATAAGCTTTGCCAGTGCGCGCGGTGACTCGCCAGTCGATAGTGCGTATATCGTCGCCGGGCTGGTAGGCTCGCACCTCTTCGAAGTCGATACCGCGGCCGCGAAAGTTGGTTTTATTAGGTCCGGCCAGCAAACTCAAGGCACGGCGGCGCTGTTGCAACTCTAGTTCGCGGGCGAAAAAACGCGCGCCCAGCAGGTCCTCAAGTTCAATAAAGGCGCCGCTGAGGCGTTGTTCCAATTTATTGTCTGCTGCTCGTTGCAGTGTTGACATGTGCTGGGCTCGCTCAGGCCACGGGCACTTGACGCAGCAGCTCTTCGATCACCTGGTCACTACTGATGCCATTGGCCTCGGCCTCGAAGGTCAATATCAGGCGGTGTCGCAGTACGTCTGGGGCCACAGCCTGCACATCATCGGGACTGACAAAGTCTCGGCCATTGATCCAAGCGTAGGCCCGGGCGCAGCGATCCAGCGCGATAGTGCCCCGGGGGCTGGCGCCATATTCTATCCAGCTGGCGAGCTCGGCGCTGTAATTTCCCGGCTGGCGGGTGGCCATGGTCAGTTGCACCATATACTCCTCTACCGCTGGCGCGCAGTGCAGGGTCAGTACTTGTTGTCTGACCGCCAGTATCTCACTTTGCTCGATGGCATTAAAAGTCGGCTTGCTGGCAGCACTGGCGGTGGCCTCGTTGCGCACCAACTGTAAGATGGCTCGCTCCGCCTCAACATCGGGGTAATCGACACGAACGTGCATTAAAAAGCGATCGAGCTGTGCCTCGGGCAGCGGGTAGGTACCTTCTTGCTCAATAGGGTTTTGCGTGGCCATAACTAAAAACAGATCGGGCAGTGGGTAGCTGGTTTTGCCGACACTGACCTGTCTTTCCGCCATCGCCTCTAACAGCGCGGATTGAACCTTGGCTGGAGCACGATTGATTTCGTCGGCGAGTACCAAGTTGTGAAAGATCGGGCCCTGCTGAAACTGAAATGTACCGTCCTCGGGGCGAAATATATCGGTGCCGGTGACGTCTCCAGGCAATAAGTCAGGGGTAAACTGAATGCGGTGAAAGTCAGCGGCTATCCCCTCGGCCAATATTTTGATGGCTTTGGTCTTGGCCAATCCGGGGGCGCCCTCTACCAGTAGGTGACCGTCCGCCAACAGGGCGATTAGCAGCCTTTCTACCAGCGCTGCCTGACCGATGATTTGGCTTTCCAACCAGGACTTGAGATTATTGAATGCTTCGTTATTGTTCATTGCTGTCTTATTAGCCTATGTTGCTGTGTGTCTGAGCGAATAATGGCTGCTGGGCCAGTACCTAGTGCTGCTCGCTGTGTGTCTGCTGGGTCTATGGTGCGCACCTATAGACCGCGAATCGACGACAAGTTTCCAACTGCGGTGGATATTACATAAATTCTAACAAAATCTGTAGCTTAAGCTAAACTTCCTGTAAATTATTTACACAAAGGGGCGGTTGATGGGGCAAGAACAGGGCAAGGGTCGGCTACTGGCACAGTTGCAGTCGAAAATTGAAGAACAGTTTGAACCGGTACAGGCACAAATGCTGGTGGCTTTCGCCAGGCAGTGGTATTCGGACTACCCGGTGGACGATCAAAGTGGGCGACAGCTCGCCGACCTCTACGCAGCTCTGGTCGACAGCTGGGAATTTATCCAGCAGAGCCGGCAGCAAGGGACAAAGGTTCGCCTGTTCAACCCTGACTTCCTACAGCAGGGCTGGGAACTGAACCACACCGTGGTTGAAATCCTCGCTGGCGATATGCCTTTTCTAATGGATTCTGTTCGCGGTGAACTCAATCGCCGCAATATTCGCATACACAGCATCCACAGCGCGGTGTTGCCGGTTGTTCGCGATCGCCACTATCAACTGCGAGAACTTTTGCCGCCGCGATCGGTCGTCAATCCCAGTGACAGTGAGCTCTTTAATGAGGAGGCATTGTTATATCTGGAGATTGGCCGCATTGGCGACGAGGGCCTGCGCCAGGAAATTTACGCCTCTATAAGCTCGATTCTCGAGGAGGTTGAGGTCGTCGTCGGCGACTTTAAGGCGATGACTGCCCATGCCGAAGAGGTGGTAGAGCTGATTCGCAATAGCCCGGAACTGATCGCCGACGCCGAGGAGTCGGCGACCTTCATGGAGTGGCTGCGCAACGAAAAATTTACTTTCCTGGGTTTCGAACAGCTGCAGGTCGATCGCAGCGCAGAGCAACTAGCGGTACACCGAGTGCAAGGCACAGAACTGGGCCTATTGCGCTCGCGGGGCTCGCTGGCGGTGGCGGAATTGAGCCGGGAGATTGAGCGCGGTAGTGCCCAGCAACTGGCAGCTAGTCAAATCTCTATTTCCAAATCCTCGGTGCGCTCGCGTATTCACCGGCAAGTCTATCCGGACTATATCGGTATTAAGTTGTATGACGCCAGCGGCCAGGTGTGTACCCAGTTTCGCTTCCTGGGCTTGTTTACCTCTCAGGTCTATACCCTGTCGCCGGCCAGTATCCCGTTGATACGCAAGAAAGTGCGCGCCGTACTGGATCATTCAGCGCTCGCCGAACATTCCCACGCGGGCAAGGATTTAGCCCATGTACTAGAAGTTTTCCCCCGCGACGAGTTGTTTCAAAGTAGCGTAGAAGAGCTGTTTGATACCACGGTTGCGGTCAATAACATCCAGGAACGCAGGCAGGTAAGACTGTTTGTTCGGGTGGACAGTTCCGGAAAATTTGTCAACTGCCTGGTGTACACGCCCCGGGACATATACCGCACTGAGTTACGGGCCAAAATGCAGACGCTATTGTGTGATGCCTACGGTGCCATGGAGTCGGAGTTTAGCACCTACTTCTCCGACTCTATTCTCACCCGCACCCATTTTATTTTAAGAGTTGACCCTGCTAAGAGCATCCGTATCGATGTGCAGTCTCTAGAGGAGGAAGTTATGAACGCGACCATGTCTTGGCAGGATCATCTGTGTAATTATCTGATTGACGAGCACGGAGAAGAGCAGGGCTCTGCGCTTAACGCACTGTACAGTAATGCCTTTGCTCCAGGCTATATGCACGACTTTGAGCCCCGGGCCGGGGTGGGTGATATCGCCGCTATCGAGGGCCTACAGCTGGACCGCGACAATGGCGGTGACGATCTCGCCATGAAACTCTACCGCCAGGCTGGCGACGGTGAGCAAACTCTGCGCCTGCGGCTGATCCATTTGGATCGCCCCGTGCCACTGTCGGACGTAATGCCTATTTTGGAAAATCTAGGGCTGCGGGTGGAAAGTGAGCACCCTCACAGCATTAAACGCGAGGACGGTCTATCTATTTGGGTGCACGAATTTCTGTTGACCCACGGTTTGTCGCAGCAAATTAATTTTGAGCAGGATGTTGAGGTATTCCAACGCTCTTTTCTGCGTATTTGGAATCGAGAAGCCGAGAGTGATTCATTTAATAAGTTGATTCTTGCCGCCGGTTTTGGATGGCGGCAAATTGCTATGCTGCGAGCCTATTCCCGCTATATGAAGCAGATTCAGTTTAATTTTAGTGGAGAATATATCGCCGACACACTCTATAACCATTTACCGATAACGCGGCAAATTGTCGCGCTGTTTAACGCCCGCTTTGACTGTGAGCGCGCCGATGTTGAGCTGACCGCGCCAAATGGGTCCAGAAACAATGCCAGCAAGGCGGAGCAATCCCTAGAACTGAAGCTCATTGAGGGGCTGGACAGTGTCGAAAACCTGGGAGAAGACCGCATTATCCGGCACTATTTGGCACTGATAAAGGCCACCGTGCGCACTAACTATTTTCAAACCAGCGAAAGCGGTGAACTGAAAAACTACTTTTCTTTCAAATTAGTGCCGTCACAAATACCCGATATTCCACTGCCGGTACCCATGTTTGAAATATTTGTCTATTCGCCGCGGATCGAAGGTGTGCATCTGCGCGGCGGCAAGGTCGCCCGAGGCGGCCTGCGCTGGTCCGATCGCCAGGAAGACTTTCGCACCGAAGTGCTGGGCCTGGTCAAAGCCCAGCAGGTAAAAAATGCCGTTATTGTACCCACCGGTGCCAAGGGCGGTTTTGTCGCTAGGCAACTGTCCCAGTTCAGCGACCGTGCAGCGATGCAGGCTGAGGGCATTAGCTGCTACAAAATTTTTATTCAGGCGCTGCTCGATATTACCGATAATCTTGACGGAGGCACGGTGGTGGTGCCGGTCAATGTGTTACGAAAAGACGACGACGACACCTATCTAGTGGTTGCCGCCGACAAGGGTACGGCGACCTTCTCTGATATCGCTAACGACCTGTCGCTGAAAGCGGGGTTTTGGTTGGGCGACGCCTTTGCCTCCGGTGGCAGTGAGGGTTACGATCACAAAAAAATGGGTATAACCGCCAAGGGCGCCTGGGTTTCAGTGCAGCGTCACTTCCGGGAGATGGCCATCGACGTACAGCGCCAGGACTTTACCGTGGTCGGCGTCGGCGACATGGGTGGCGATGTGTTTGGCAATGGCATGCTGCTGTCAGAGCATATTCAGTTGTTGTGTGCCTTTAACCATTTGCATATTTTTGTCGATCCGACCCCTAACGCTGCAAGCAGTTTTGTCGAGCGCCAGCGGTTGTTCGAAGGGCCTAGCTCCGGCTGGGGCGATTATGAACAGTCGCTGATATCCGCCGGCGGCGGGGTATTTTTACGCTCGGCTAAGTCCATAACAATCTCGGCTGAAATGAAAAAGTGCTTCGATATCAGTGCCGAGCAACTAACCCCCAACGAACTGATCAAGGCTGTGCTGTTATCGCCGGCGGATTTATTCTGGAATGGCGGCATCGGCACCTACGTCAAGTCCAGCGCCGAAACCCACGGCGAGGTCGGTGACAAGGCCAACGATACGGTTCGTGTCGATGGCGGCGAACTGCGCTTTAAGGTGTTGGGGGAGGGCGGCAACCTCGGCATGACTCAGCTGTCTCGGGTTGAGTACGCGCTGGCCGGCGGCCGCTGCAATACCGACTTTATCGATAACGCCGCCGGTGTCGACTGCTCTGATCACGAAGTCAATATCAAGATCTTGCTCAATGGCGTTATCGCCGATGGCGATATGACTGCCAAGCAGCGCAATCAGCTGCTGGGGGAGATGACCGAGAGTATAAGCGAGTTGGTACTGGCCAATAACTACCAGCAGAGTCAGGCTCTCAGCGCCGCCGAGCGCGAGTCGCTGCGGCGGGCGGGCGAATACCGGCGCTTGATTCAATCTCTGGAGAGCAGCGGTCGACTGAATCGACAGCTGGAATTTATTCCCGAGGATCAGGTCTTGGTAGAGCGCAAGGCTGCCGGTAAGGGGCTAACCCGGCCGGAGCTATCGGTGCTTATCTCCTACGTTAAGTCGCAGTTAAAAGAAGTGTTGGTGGACTCTTCGGTGCCTGACGACAGCTATATGCTGGCGGCGGTGGAGAGTGCTTTCCCCGAGCGCCTGCGTCTTGAATTTAATAGCGAGATTCACGGCCATCGTCTGCGCCGGGAAATTATCTCAACGCAGCTGGCCAACGATCTGGTCAATACCATGGGCATTACCTTTGTCAGCCGCATGGGGGAGGCCACCGGGGTTGAGGCATGCGATATTATGCGCGCTTATGTCACCGCCAGAGATGTGTTTGAACTGCCGGATTTTCTGGCCCAAATTGAAGCACTGGACTACAAAGTTGACGCAGCGATTCAGTTGGAGTTGATCGCGCAGCTGGTGCGTTTGGTGCGCCGGGCGAGCCGCTGGTTTATTCGTAACCGACGCGGACAAATAGACCCGGGCTCGCAAATAGACAATTTTAAAGCGGCGGTCAAAGAGCTGCGAGAGGCAATGCCGAGAGTGATCGATGGCAAGTTTAAGCGCGATCGCGATCAGCGCAGCGACTACTACCAAGGCAAAGGGGTGCCCGAAGAGCTCGCCTCGGCGATCGCCAACGCCACCGATTATTATCCCTTTCTTGGGATTATCGAAGCAGCACAGACCATGGATGAGCCAGTGGAGCGGGTGGCGGCTCTCTTTTTTAGCCTGTCGGAACGTTTGGAACTCGATTGGTTTGCCCGTCAGATAACCAACTTGCCGATTGAAAACAATTGGCAGGCGATGGCGCGGGAGACATTTCGAGACGATTTGGAGTGGCAGCAGCGCTCTCTCACGGTCGCTGCTATGCGCCATATCTGCGAGCGCGGCGAAGTCGAGCCCTGTGTCGATCGCTGGATGGAACAGCAAAAGAGATTGGTCGCGCGTTGGCGAGTGATGTTGGCAGAGCTGCAAAATTCGGAATCTCAGGAGTTTGCCATGTACTCAGTCGCGATACGTGAATTGTTAGATCTGGCGCAAAATAGTAAATACGTGGAGATTGAAACGGCGCAGTGAAGTAGAGCAAACGTGTTGTTGCTGGTGGTGGCGCGAGATCTTGCAGGGGGAAATGTGCACTATCCCACGGGCTGCAGTTAAAGGATGAGTGCGCATGCTCGGGTTCATTCTGTTGACTTGGTTTTAATGGCTGGGCAGTAGGTTTTTCAGCTGTTTCTTACTGACACCACGCGATTGCGGCCATTTCCTTTGGCTATATACAAGCACTTGTCCGCAGCTATAAAAAGTCTGTCTGCCGAAGGGTTGTCGTCGTTTAACTCAGCGCAGCCAAAACTTGCTGTAACTGAAATAGACGAGCGCTTCCAGCTGACAGCTGTACTGGAAATTGCAATCCGGATCCGGTCTAAGACCGCTAGTGCGTGATCTAATCCGATGTTCGGCATGATGATAACAAATTCTTCACCGCCAATACGACAGGCAATATCCTGCACACGCACAGCGGTTTTCAGCACCTTGGCGACATTGATTAAAACTTTGTCTCCGCAGTCATGACCGAGTTCGTCATTGACTCGCTTGAAGAAATCCAAATCGATGATGGCAAAACACAATGGCAACTCTTCACGCTTGCAGCGCTCGAGTTCCTGTTCAATGCGGCTGTCAAAATGTAAGCGATTGGGAAGCCCTGTTAAGGCATCTGAATGAGCCAGCTCCATCAGCTTTTTTTCAATAGCGTGGCGCGAACTAACCACCAAATGCAATCCCACCACATTGGTAATGCCTTGAGTAATAAGCAAGGTCAGGGCGTAGTTATGATTGGGGTGGCCGTCGGCAAAAAATATTTGCAAATAGAAGAAGCTCAAACTCGTGTAAGCCGCTGTCGCGGTTAAAAACGCAATGTTGGGTTTGAAAAAAAGGTAGGAGACCAACGGCGGCGCAAAAAAACAAATGGCAATGACAAAATGAGCATCCGGTTTGAGTAACCCGGCTGCAATTAACAGGACATCGGCAAAATAGATGGCGACGCCAATGACTAAAAAATAGCCCTTGCGGTAGATGAAGACCATCAGCGCCAGACACAAGCCAGACACCACGGCCTGTGTAATGCCGCGGCTGTCCAGCCCGGTATCCATCTGGCGAATGACGTAGGGCAAGGTGCCGAATATGATCAATGTAAGCGAAAATAGCGCGACATACTTACGTATTTTGTCAAGATGCCGAGAGAAGTAGCTTATATTGGTATCGAAATTGGATTGGTCCACGTTACGCTCTTGTTGGGTTTATCCTATAATAAGGCAGTTCAAATAGGGCTTATGACGCCACCCGTTATTAGTACGCCGCTGTTTTCTCAAGTATTGGCTAAGACGAATTCGACCATGAGTGCTGGTATCGTTGCACCATCGTTCAGTGGCGCTGCCCACGATGCGCTAGTGAAAATACTCCACGTGTCGGCGCCTAGGCACAGCAGTTGTATTCGGTATAGTAACGAGGCTGGTCCGTCGCAGCGGGCTTACACCGAGGCGATCTCCTGAGCTGACAGCAGTCGGTACTGACCCGCAGCCAGCAACGGATCGAGCACAATCGCACCCATGCGTTCACGGTGCAATGCCAGCACTCGATTATCGAAAAACCCAAACATTCTTTTTACCTGATGATAACGCCCCTCGTAAATGGTGAGTCGGGCCAGTCGCGGCTCAAGAATGTCCAGCTCGGCACTATGAGTGGTCATCGCTTCTCGGGCCAGGTAAACACCGCGCTTAAACTTTTGTATATACTGCGGCGTAATTGGGTGCTCAGTTGTCACCAAGTAGGTTTTGGGCTTTTTTTCGGCGGGTTCGGTTATACGCCGAGACCATTGACCGTCGTTGGTCAGCAGTAGTAAACCGGTGGTATTGAAGTCGAGGCGACCGCCAATATGTAGCTCACCGGCAAAGCTATCGGCAATTAAATCGATAACGGTCGGGTGTTTTTTATCCCGGGTGGCACTGACACAGGCAAGCGGTTTGTACAACATGACATAGTGCGGTTGGGCCCACTGTAGCAGCTCACCGGCCAGCTCCACGCGACTAAATTGATTGATGGCGCGAGTGCCCTCGGTGCAGAGCTTGCCGTCCAAACGAACTTGCCCAGTGGCGAGTAGCAGGCGTACACGCTGTTGGCCGTATTGGGTTTTGCGATTGACAAAGCGGTCTAGGCGCATGCTTGCGCCGTTACTGCTGATCCATATGGGAGCGCAGCTCGCGCAGAAAGTCCTGTATCTTGATACCGTTGCCCGCGCCCATGCGCCACAGTAATTTTTCAATATCGTCGGCATCTTCTAGGCTCTTATCGGCGTATTGATAGAGCACGCTGGGTTGAATCAAGCGCGGGCTTTTTGTCAGCGGCTGCACCGCCAGGGTTTTGTCGAGTGCGCGCCGAAAGCGGGCATCAAAAGAACCTCTTTTACCTAATTCCCGGTAGGCCTGTTCGAGCAGCGGCAGCCACTGCTGATAGTACTGTGCCAATTTGGCGGGCTCAGTGGCTAGTACTACGGTGATAATGTCTTGTAGTCGAGAGTAGTTTGCCGTTGCCAGTTTGCCGCTGTCCTGACCGGGTGCTATCGGCAGCGCATTTTGGCGCTCGACTTGAAAGGGGCTCAGCGGGTAATCAACTGGGCGGTAGCGACTAGGTAGTTTGCCATCGGCCATTAAGTCCACTGTCAGCACCCATTTTCGCAGCTGATCGCTGGGTAGTAACCACTGCGCCAGTCGCGGGGCAAAATCTGCCACTGCCAGCAGTACCTGGCTGTCACTTTGCTGTAGCACAGCTGGTGGCGGTGCTGCCAGTACAATCTCGGTGGGGGCCTGGGGTGGTTCGATGGCTACCACCGGGGGCACGATCTCGACCGCGGGGGCTGGGCTTGGCGGTGGTGTTGGTTCGGCAATGGCAGCGGGCGCGGCGACAGGCGCTACGGCAGGTAGTGTTGCTGTGATATCCACAGTGGACTGCTGTGGTCCCTGAGACCAAGCAATAATAATGATAAGCGCGATAACAATAACCGCGATAATACCTATGGTGCGATTGCGTTTGGCGGTGCTGGGGGCGCTGTTGTTGCTCGGTACTGTGCGCTCGGCTACTATTTTCTCAGATTCGGGGTTCATAGTATTGTCCAGTTATGCATTATTTATTAACCCCTATTGCGGGCTGTCGTATTCTATCGCACTAGTGCTGTTGATAGAACCCTGACAAAACAGCGGGCGAAACATGACAGTAGATCGCTTGGCTATGTTCAATCAGTCGCTACTTTGCGCGCAAAAAGCAGGAAGCGGTACGGATAACAAACGAAGAGTTTTCTCGCAGAAAACGCCGCTGTCAGTAGCACGTTGCGCAGAACAAGCTTACAAGGAATGTCTGATGCCGAATCCACCGAGGAGGGTAAACAATTATTAAGAGAGTATGTCATCTCGGTCAAACGCAGCTCGATGGAACTGGGCGGCAAGGCGCACTTTGTGGCGTTTGACGGTGCGGACCTCGACGCGCTGTGACCGGTGTCAAAGTTTCGCAATGCAGGGCAAACCTGTGTCAGCTGCGGTCGGTTGTTAATTCAAGCGGAAATATACGATGCCTTTGTGGCCAAGTTAATCGAGGCGGTAGCGGCTCTGACGGCCGGCGTGGGCACTGAAGAGGGGTGGCTCGCGAATATGACCAGAATACAGCAAAGGGGTTGGCGAGATCACCGATGAGGCGATTGCCTTGATTGCCACCACGGTGTGGGAGCTTCTCTAGCCGTGGTGGCCGCTAACTGCCCGCCGCAGCTGTCAGGGCAGAGGCTACACACTGATCGTCACTATTCATCAGGTTCATAAAGTCAGTATAGCTCAGGCGCACCAATTCCTGGTGATTGCCCGCCTCTATATAAAAGCCCGGTTGAAAGCCCAGTTGCTGATCCCACAGAGTGTCAATGCCGAAGGCCTGTCCCAGCGCCGGCACCGCGCCCAAGCTACAATCACCAAATACCTGAGACAGAGAATTCTCGTCGGCTAGGGTCAATTGGCGGTTTAGCTGGCGATTGATTTGCTCGAGATCCAATGCCCGGTCGGCGCCCAGGGCGGCCATCAAATATCCTTGCTGGTCCTGCAATAACACCCCTTTTACTATACAAGAAGCGTGAATATGCGCTGTACTGGCCGTGTTAAACGCGGTATCGGTATATCGATGCGGCACCAGTTGGTAGTCAACTTGGTGTTCAATAAGAAAATTTTCCAAGCTAGCTGACATTGTCATGGCAAAATCCCTGTTCAAAAGCGCCCAGGGCCAAAACGGCTAGAGCAATTTGCGTTCTTGCCAAGTATAGAAGTCAATTGTCGGGACAAGAAGATTATTTTGTTATAAAAACCAAGGGATATAGTCTCGCGAAATAACACCACTGAACAGCTGCCTTAGCCCTAACGTTGAGACGCTGTTTGGGCTTGTATCGCTGTGCACATAACCCTATTTTTACGAGGGTACCGGTGCCATGCGCAGTTTTAGTTGTAGCCGTTTGCCAGGGTGTTCACGAGTTTGGGTATAGTAGGTGTTGCCGCGGTAGCGATACTCGACATCATAACCCACAATTTGCTCTTCAAATTCGCTGTCGTAGCGAGTATTGCACTGGGTCTCGGTATGATAGTCACCGCTGCTGTGACTTGACTGGCGACCGATATCTGAGCCGATAGCGGCGCCGAGGATCGACCCCACCACCACACCTACCTGTTTGTTGCTGCGGTGGTGGCCCAGTCCATTGCCAATAGCGGCGCCGAGAATAGAGCCGAGGATCATCGGAGTCGCACTGTGCTGATGGCGGTTGCGCACGCGGCGGTCGCGACAGGTCTGAACGGGTCTACGGTGTTCTACAGTTTCGACAATGGGGGTGGCCGATTGTACCTTAGCATAGTCAAAAAAGTGATTGCTGGCTTTACTGCGATGGCCTGTGCCTTGGGGAGCGGCGGCGGCGGACACCGACAGAACCGCGGCTAGCAGACCGGCCAACAGTGCTTTACAGTGGATACTATTACCGTGACTTGGGCTAGTCCGGTTGCGAGGTTTTTTTGCTTTGTTACTCGGGGTATTAGTGGTGTCGTGATTCATGGCAGTCACCTAAGCTGTGGATTTAGGCGTATCATAAGCTCGCTAAGATGAACTAAGGCTGAACAGTGCGTGTTTAAGAAGTGGCAATAGGTTAGCGGACCCGCCAGCGTGCGCGCCAGGCGTCCATAACCCGTTCTGAATACCAATATTTTCCGTAGCTGCCGTTATAACGTGCCAGCGCGTTCATCCAATTGCCCTGCTCTTTGTCTAAATAAAATTGCAGTATACGACAGCCATAGCTGAGATTAGTCTGGGTGTTGATCAGATTGTCTTCCGGGCGGCCAATCTCATTTTTCCAAAACGGCATAACTTGCATCAAACCCTGCGCTCCTGCTCGGGAAACCGCATAGCTGTCGAAGCCGCTTTCCACTTCAATCAACGCTAGAACTAAGTCTGGCTGCAAGCCACTTGCGGTAGCCTCCCGGTGCACAGAGCGTAAAAATTTGAGCCTAGGGGCAGGGTCTTTGATAAAGGGGCTGAGGCGGGCGGACATGTCGACCAGCCAAACCTCGGCGTCAAAGCGATCGTCAAAACTGTCGGCAGCGGCAATAGTCTGCTGCAGGAAGCGCCGCAGTTCTTGCTCTTCGCTAGCTGCTGCCAGCTTATCACTGACCGCTTTCACCGACTGCGGCGGTGAGGCGGCGGCGCAATAGTCGGTGAGGCACTGCGTGAGTAGCAGTGCGAGCAACAGTCCGGCATTACTGCGGGCTAACCCCGTGCGGCGAACTCTAGGACTTAGTGCCAATGGTTTCACGAACAAAATCAAGTATGCCGTCCAAGGCAATGTCGCTATTGTCCTGATCGCTGCGTCCCTTGTATTCGAGCTCGCCATTTTTCAGACCACGGTCGCCAATAACAATGCGGTGGGGAATACCCATGAGCTCCATATCGGCAAATTTCACCCCGGGACGTTCGCCGCGGTCATCTAACAATACCTCGTAGCCCAGGGATGTTAGTTGCTGGTAGAGTTTATTAGCACAATCGCTGACCGCCTGTGACTTGTGCATATTCAGCGGTATCAGAGCAATTTGAAAAGGCGCTATGGCATCGGGCCATATAATGCCGCGCTCGTCATTGTTTTGCTCAATCGCCGCGGCCACGACGCGAGTGATGCCGATGCCGTAGCAACCCATGGGCATGACTTGGTCTCGGCCGTTTTCGTTGAGTACAGTGGCTGTGAGTGCCTCGGAATATTTTGTACCCAGTTGGAAAATATGGCCCACCTCAATGCCTCGCTTGATTTGCAGCAGTCCCTGGCCATCGGGGCTGGGGTCACCTTCTACAACATTGCGCAGATCTTCCACCCGGCTGAAATCACAATCTCGAAGCCAGTTAGTGCCTGTTAGATGAAAACCGTCCTCGTTGGCACCGCAGACAAAGTCAGACAATAGCGCGGCACTGCGATCTACAACGATATCGATTGGCAGTGAAACTGGCCCGATGGAGCCTATGGAACAGCCCAGAGTATCCTGAATTTGCTGCTCAGTGGCCATCGTCAGGGGGTTGGCTATACCGGTTAGCTTCTCCGCCTTTAGCTCGTTGAGTTGGTGATCCCCGCGCAAGACTAGCGCCACCAGACCGGGGGGCTGCTCGTCCGTGCCGGCCTCCCCCTGCACAATCAATGTTTTTACCATCTGGCTAGCACTGACCTGAAGAGCGGCGCATACCTCTTCTATAGTGTGCTGTTCAGGGGTAGCGACTTTTTGCAGCGCAGCGGTTGCGTCAGCTCTTTCACCTGCAGCAGGTAGCGCTTCGGCCAGTTCAACATTGGCGGCATAATCACTGCTATCGCTGAAGGCAATATCGTCTTCACCGGATTGTGCCAGTACGTGAAACTCGTGAGAGGCGCTGCCGCCAATCGAGCCCGTGTCTGCTGCTACTGAACGGAAATTGAGTTTTAAGCGGTTGAATATTACGTTGTAAGCAGCGTGCATATCAGCATAGGTTTGGTCCAGTGACTCCATATTCTGGTGAAAGGAATAGGCGTCTTTCATAATAAACTCACGAGAGCGCATAACGCCGAAGCGTGGTCTTATCTCGTCGCGAAACTTAGTCTGCACTTGATAGAGGGTAATAGGCAGTTGCTTATAGCTGTTAACTTCGTTGCGAACGAGGTCGGTTACCACTTCCTCGTGTGTAGGACCTAGACAGAAACTGTTGTTATGGCGATCGTTGATACGTAGTAATTCTGGGCCATATTGCTGCCAGCGTCCTGATTCCTGCCATAGACTTTGGGGCTGCACCACCGGCATCAATACTTCCTGTGCTCCCACTCTATTCATTTCTTCTCTAACAATGGCCTCGACTTTGCGCAATACTCTGACCCCAAGTGGCAGCCAGGTATAGAGCCCAGAGGACAATTTACGGATCATTCCGGAGCGCAGCATTAGTTGATGGCTGACAACAACGGCATCATTGGGCGTTTCTTTTTGGGTGGCGATGAGAAATTGACTTGCGCGCATTGTGTATTCAGACTCTAGGGCTAGTGGATGGATGTGCGTGACCGGCGGTCATTTTACGATCGATAGGCTGTCGGGTACAACATAATTAGTACAGTATGTTGCGACTAAATACTGCAAATAGGCCAATCCGAGTTATTGCTGTGTTTGAGAGTGGCCCCTATGGTAATAGTCACGCGGCAAAGGGCTTGTCCAAATAATCCGCGTGACCTAAAAAAACAGCCTTTGAGTTTAGATTGAGGGAACAGATATTATGTTTGCATTAGACCCGCAGTTAGCTAACGACACTATAGTGATTGGCGATTTAGAGCTGAGCCGAGTGCTGTTAATGAACGATAAAAATTACCCCTGGATTATATTGGTTCCGCGCATTGAACAGGCGGTAGAAGTTTTCCAATTAAGCGAAAGCCAGCAGCGGGAATTGACTGCAGAGTCGGCGTTGATAGCCCAGGTTATGTATCGGCATTTTTCTGCTGACAAGATGAATGTGGCGGCGCTGGGGAATGTTGTTGCGCAGCTACATGTACACCATATCGTGCGATTTAAGAGTGACCTCTGTTGGCCGAAACCGGTTTGGGGTGTTTGCGCGCCGGTACAATATACCCGTGGTGAGAGTGCTGCAATGGTCGACACACTTCGCGTGTTGTTGACGCCAATGGGGCTGCTTTTATAGAGTGTTAATCACCGACACTACTTTGCGAGAGCGCCTGTGCAGTGCGCTTGAAATACCGGGGGCTTGTTGATGTGATTGATAGCCCGATTTTTCAGCGAGCATTGCTCGGTAAACACACTGTTGTAGTGTGCTTGGTGGTTGAATTCCCCAGCTCTCGTTGAGAGAGACTGAGCTTAACTGTTTGTCGATGTGGCTGTCGTTCTGTTCTTGGGGGAGGTGCGTCAGGTCGCAGTTTTAGGCATATAAAGGGGGAAAAACGTTTTTTTTTCTCTTTATTGATAAAAACGAGTGGAAAACCTTGTATTACGTTATTTTCTGAACTATAAAGCTCGCAGGTGCTGTATATATAGAGTCAATTGCCTATAGCGATTGCAACGAATCTATAACTATGGTGGCTGAGCAGAACAGCGATTTGAACAAAAACAATGTTAATTATATAGGGCAATCAACCATGGCGACTACAAAGAAAGCTGCACCAAAAAAGAAAGCTGCTGCAAAAAAAGCACCAGTAAAAAAAGCGGTTGTAAAAAAAGCAGTTGCAAAAAAAGCACCGGTTAAAAAAGCGGTTGCAAAAAAAGCACCTGCCAAAAAAGTAGTAGCGAAAAAAGCGGCGCCCAAAAAAGCAGCACCGAAAAAAGTAGCGGCTAAAAAAGCACCGGTCAAGAAAGCCGTCGCTGCCCCTAAGAAGAAGACCACCGCAATAAAAGAGAAAATGACCAAGACGCAAATATTTACGGATATTGCCGAGGCGGCAGATTTGAGTCGCAAGCAGGTTGCAGCCGTATTTGACGAGTTGGAGTTGCTGGTCGGTCGCAGTATCTGCAAGCGCGGTTTGGGTGAATTTACGGTGCCCGGTTTGATGAAAGTGACTACCGTCAAGAAGCCTGCTAAAAAAGCGCGTAAGGGTATTAATCCCTTTACCGGTGAAGAGCAAATGTTCAAAGCAAAACCTGCGAGTATTGCCGTTAAGGTTCGCCCCTTGAAGAAGTTGAAAGAGTTCGCCGCTTCTTAGTACACGCCGCCTAATAGGCACGGTTGATGCCGGCTGGGGTTTCCCCCGGTCGGTGCCTGCAGCGCACTCTCGAAAAGCTCTATTATAGACACAGTGCCGCTGGAATCTGCTCCCCCTCGTTTTGCCCACTGCAGTCGCTACG
>Ga0105356_10003042_pt1 | contig 16549 bp, 17 predicted proteins | sample GOMGulsemesocosm_3_FD_83502 | JGI IMG/M metagenome (GOLD analysis project Ga0105356, IMG submission 83502) | Methane-oxidizing microbial communities from mesocosms in the Gulf of Mexico - GOM9D Gulf of Mexico | ecosystem: Environmental > Aquatic > Marine > Cold seeps | place: Gulf of Mexico...
AGTTTCGCATTCACTTTTCAAAAACTGATTGAATACTGTTTTGGTTAATTCTGTGTTAACTTCGAAATATTCTTTATCTTTAGAAGTATTTTTTAAGTCGTGTGCCTTTCCTGCTAAATGAATGAATGTTTTTGATTCATTTAACTTCTCTAAACTTAATGTTTGATAACTTAAATCATTCTTTGAAGGGGTTCTAGAAACCCCAATAACAGAATAACTGGAATCCAAATATCTTTTTAAGTTTGTTCCAACAAAACCAGTAATTCCTGAAACAACAATACTTTTATTAAACATACTTAATTGTATAACTTTTTTTCATCCCTTTTTATACTACTCTTTAATGTTGGCATTTTTTTTAGATTTCTTGGTCACTTCACATATTCAACTTGTTTTTAAATTACTGAGAAAATGTTCAGTCAATTACAATAACTTGTTTTAAATAATCCATTGAAAACTGTAAAAAAATCAACTTGTCATAAACCCCCAAAAAGTATTTTTATTCTTCTTTTGGAATTCGACACATCTCCTTTTCCCTATTATCTGCCATTAAAGCATCTAATTAATTTTTTAATCTATTAAAATTGCTCTCAATATTTTCAAGTCTAGAAGATCCAAAGACAACATAATCCAATCCTAAGTTTTTAATATATTTAATTGCTTCAGTTATGTTTGAACCACCGCTAGAGAATATACTCTTACCCATTAAATTGTAATTATGCTGAGATTTTACAAAATTTTCAACTAATTTCTTGCTTGGAAACACATTAAACCCTGCATGGTTGATATTAAAACAAACAGTCAAATCTTTTTTGTTTATTAGTACTGATTTCTTCACTAATTCATCCAGTTTAATTGGATTCAAGGTGATTAGACCAGGTTTGTAACCTCTCTTTCTAACATCTTTAGCAAAAGCTTCTAAAATATCAAATCTATCAATACCTATAAGCATATCTGTTATAACATTTTGAATATAGACGGTACTGCCTTTAGGTAAACTTTTTGGTACTTCAAGACCAGAAACTAAAGAAATTAAATGCTTAATATTACCAGTAAACAAAAATTTAGGCAATGAAACTACAAGATTCAAAAATGAAGTATTTGATAAGAAATATTTTAATAAATTCAACATACCTTCTTCATTAATTAATGAAGCATATTTATGTGGATAAGGAATACTATAATGTATTTCTTTATTTTTTTCTAATTGATAATCTTTAACTATTTCATACCCCATTTTGTTTGAGTTAATCATAAAACCATCAAGTCCAATCTTTTGGGCCTCCTTGATAAAGTCCTGAATTTCATCCTTATCACTAAACTTCTGTTTTGTTAAATTTCCTTTTTTCAGATCATAATGGTTAACCCCAAAAAATTGATTATCCCCTAATAATATTTTCATCTTGTTATAATTTCTTTCATTAATCTATTTATGGTGATTGCCTCATTCAAACTACACATAGTTTCTCTTTTATGTGTTAAATCTTGCATTTGTTTCGTGAAATCTACACCTCTTAAATAAAAAGGGATATCCTGATTCAAATCAACTACTGAAATCGTTTTTTCTTCCTGGTTATTATTAACTACCACCTTTTGCTGGTCAAAAATTATTAAATCACCATTTTTCAACTTAATTGAAACCTCAAAAACAGGTTTTCTTAGTGATTTATCTACCCAATTAAAATAAAACTCAAAATTTCTTTCCTTTGACAAAAGAGATATTTTAACCTCATCATCTACATCAGAAATAATAGAATTCAATTCAGTCTTAGTTATTTTGAAATCCTCAATATCAAATAAATAATTAATCATATCTAATACATGTGATCCTATTTCATTTAAAACACCAGAATATGGCCCATTACGCCAGCCTTTAGGTTTTTTTTCTAAAGTATTACTTACATACTTTGCACTACACTCTATAATATCGTTTGGGTCTATATTATTTTTAATCCATTCTACAACGGGATTAAATCTTAAAACATATCCAATAAATACATTTTTTGCATCTAAATCTGCAGAAGTATTAGAATGACCCCCAAACGGTTTTTCTACAAACACAATTTTATCTCCTCTACTTACACATTTACTGGCTAAGTCTTTATGAATAAATGGTGGCGTAGTAATTAATGTTAGATCAAAAGATTTTTTTATTTTTTCATCGCTTTTTAAAAACTTCCCTTTTATATTTTTCCTACTAATAAGGTTCAATATTTTATTAGGTTCGATAAAAGTAAACTTCGCATTGGGTATAATGCTATTAAGAATTGAGTAATGAGTTAGTCCCATCCTTCCAAAACCATAAATTAGAATTTCCATATTTTTTTATAATAATATTATTTTATACATTTTCTATATAGTTCAGCTATCCGTTTCCAGTTATAACGTCTAATTGCTATCTCGTTCATATCTTCAGCTAACAAACTTATCGCAGCTTCATCTAAACCATCTAGAATGTGAACTAAAGATTCAGCATCTTTAAAATAATAAGACTTTTCTTCTGTAGAAGATCTATTTGTATTTACATCATAGCAAATAACCGGAAGTCCTAAACTCATCGCTTCAGTTAATGAAGGTGCTGTTCCACATAAGGAGTGTGTATGAAAGTAAATTTGGCCATTACTTCTAATCGCGTTCAATTCATCTAAATTATAAACCGCATCTTGAAGGTAAATATTAGGGTACTTTTCTTTACTCTCGTTTTTCAACTTTAATCCATATTCAGAGGTTTCCCAGTTTGAAACAATTACAAGGTCTCTATCTGGAATTTGTTTATACGCTTCAATTAACATATGAATATTCATATCTTCTTGTGCTCTAGATATAGATACATCGTATTTTTTAGCTAAAAAAGGATACTTTACTACTAAAGGTTCAGTTACAGGTTTCTTAACCGCATGATCTCCTCCATATTCTGCCAAGACACTATCAATATTATACCTTTCTTTGACATAGTCCCAAAGAACTTGATTATCAGTTACAATAACATCTGAATAGGATACACAAACTTTTTCAAACCATTTTTTAGCTCTAACTTCTATTGCCGCAAATGTTTTCTTACCTCTAACTTTCTGCCATTCAACCCCACCTATATTAAATACAATTTTCTTTTTTCTAAAAAACACTTTAAAAGGAAAGGCAAAAACTCCAGAAAATCCAAGAATTACAAGAACATCTGCGTAAAAAAATGCATGAGCTATAGAAATAGCATCATAAATCATCGACTGCCAACCATTTGCCTTAAATGGCAAGTAAATTAGCTTTGAATTCAAAAAAGTTTTAAGTCTGTTCTCTTTAGGAGTTTTTGAACAATATACACTTAACTCATATTCTTCATTTAAATATTTAGCCAAATACTCCGTTAAAGTTTCAAATCCTCCATATTTTGCAGGAATCCCATTCGTACCAATTAACGCTACCTTTTTTTTCATTTATAGATAATCTTGGTAATAATTTTCAATATATTCTTTTAATGCAATTCGCCAATCTTTCATTTTATTAACCTGTCTAAAGTCAAGTTTTTTAGTAACTAAACGTTCAGACGGAGGTCGTTCTGCATAATATATTTCTTTAAAATAATCAGATGTTACAGATGTTATTTTTACTTCATTTTCTTTATTTAATAACTTCAGCAATTCTTCAGCTACTTCTAACCTACTGGTTTCTCCACCACAAACACAATTGTATAGACCCCAATATTCTTTTTCAATAAGTTCTTTTACTGTCAGTGCAAAATCGTGAGTATACGTAGGTGTACCGTCTTTATCGTTTACGATAAACAACTCTTTGCTCCCGTCCTTTAACTGTTTCATTAGTTTTTGGATAAACTTCTTATCCTTTTTAGGTCCTGAGCCCATCATCCAACCAGCTCGGCAAATCACAAAACGATTTGCGTTTTCACAGACATAACGTTCACCCATATATTTAGAACGCGCATAAACCCCTAAAGGATTTGGCATATCCCAATCATCATATAAATCTTGTTTCCCATCAAATATCCCAGCTGTACTTATATATAACAGCGGTATATTTAATTTATTAGCTATATAAACGGCATTCTCTACAGCTAATGTATTGGTTACATATGTGTCATCCACATTTTCCTCACAGAGCTCCAAATCTGTATATGCCCCTAAATGGAAAAGGTAATCTGGATTAAATCCTTCTACATCTTTGATATAAGCATCTCTATCTCTAAAGTCAAGAAAAGACAACCAATCTTCATTTACATCTTTGTCTGTACATTTAATATCATAACTTTCTTTAAATTGAGTATAAAATGCTTCTCCTAACATTCCTCCACAACCTGCTATGTAAATTCTTTTTTTCATATATCTATTTATTTCTTTATTTTTAAAATTGTTATTGCCAACCTTTTTCTACTGTCCAATTTTCAAGCGCAGCAAAATCATTCATAACAATGTTCTCTCTAATAATTTTAGCCGGATTCCCAGCAACTATACAATTTGAAGGTACATCTTTTGTTACAACTGAGCCTGCCCCAACAATAACACCATCTCCGATTCTAACTCCTGGCAAAATAATGGATTTTACAGCGATAAAACAATTTTTTCCTACATAAGTATCAGTTAAATATGGTTGATTACTTCCAACCCTTTTACAGTGATCATGACTAAGAATCATAGAACCTCCAGCTACTAATGTGTTTGCTCCTATATGTATACCTTGAGGATATAACTTATCTAAAACAACAGACCCCTCAATTATGGTGGAATATTGAATATCATAGCCTCTTAAACGAAACTTAAATACTCTGATTTTTCGAAGTATTGTAGCTATGAAAAGTCTGAACTTAAATTTTGAAGATCTTTGTATTTCCATTATTCTTCTTTAGTTTTTTCTATTGTTTTATTGTAAAATTCAATCAATTTTGAATAATGTAATTCTGGGGAGAAATTTTCTTCTGCAAATAACCGAGCTTTTTGCTTCATCATCATGTATTTATTAGCAGGTAAATTAATTCCTTTCTCAATTGCATTTGTTAAACATTTAACATTGCCCATTTCATAAGTGTATCCTGTTTCACCATCATTAATTATTTCTGGAATCCCACCAATTCTACTCCCAATTACTGGAACACTAAAACAGTAAGACTCTATTATTGTCATTGGGTTATTCTCATACCATTCTGATGGAACAACAACAAATAATGATTCTTTTATTAATTTCTGCAACTCTTCTCCTTTTTTAAAACCTAGCAATTGGATATACGAAAGGTTATTCTCTTGTATATATTCTTTGAATTCAGAATCTAAGCTACCTGTACCTACAATTTTCAAATTAACTTTACCATCTAAACCTTCAACAGCTTTGATCAATGTCTTTATTCCCTTTTCTTTAGACAACCGCCCAAAATATAATAAATATTTAGGGTTTTCTTTCGTTGGTTCTTCAACAATATTTAATAAAGGGCTAAAATTATATAAATGTTCTATTGACCAGTTAAACTTTTTAGATTCTAAATGTTTAGATTGTGAAAACTTACTAACTGCAATTATAGTATCAAAATACTTATCAAAAGGGAAAAAAGTAGAGTGAAAAACATACTCAACCGCACTTACTAAGCTCAATATATAACTATTTCTATTTGATTTTTCGATAACACAATTAAACGCTGAACCATTAATACATTTTTCAGAAATATTCAAATTCCCATCTAACAATAAATTGTGTGGATCCAATAAACCATAATCATGCAAAGTTATTACAACTGGAATTTTCTTTTTTTTAAGTACTTTTAAAATAGATGGTGTCAAGCCTCCTTTGTATAAATGTATATGTGCTATTTCTGGATTATATGTGTTTATTAATTTATGCAATTTTCGCTTGGATTCATTCGAATAAAAAAAACGAGGTAATGATAAAATTTTATTAAAAAACGAAGTGTTTAAAAAATCGATACCTTCAATAAAATATTTTTCAAATTTAGTTTTTTTGTTTCGTTTGTTTTTAACTGAAAAATAAATCACTTCGTTACCAAAACTTTCTAATAGTTCTCCTGTATTTAAATAAACAACATCAGCACCACCTCTTCGAAAATGACAATTATTAATTTGTAGTATCTTCATGCTTTATAATTTCTACAATTTGAATTATTTTTTCAACAAATTTTTGAGGGGATCCAAGCTCATCAATTCTATTATATAAACTTTCCCCGAATTCTTTTTGTAATTCGTGGTCCAAAAATAAGTTGTTCAACTTATTAGAAAACTCAATGTCATCCCCTTTAGATATTAAAATACCGTTTTTATTATTTAAAATATATTCTCTCATTGTAATATTGTTTGTTGTTACTACTGGCTTTGACATCAGTCCTGTTGTAAACAACACAATTAGACCTGCAGGAGCCTCTGTATTAATTGGCAATGCTATAACTGAGCAATTCATCATCAATCGTTGAAATTTTGTGTAAGAAATATTATAAAAATATTTAATGTTCTTTGGGTAATTTTCTCCAAGAGTATTTTTTTTAGGGCCAACAATAACAAAATTTATATGTGGTAACTTTTTTGAAACCTTCAATATTGTTTTCCAATCTCGACCATTGGTTCCTCCACAAAAAACATAATCCTTTCCTTTTTTGTATTTTTTTTTATACCGCTCTAATTTACCTTAACAATCCTGAACTAAATAAAATACCTTCTCTCTTAGCTTGAAGACTTCATTATAAACATTTGATAATGATCGAGATGTTACAGTTGGATAAATATTTACGTCCTTTAACATTAACCTAAAAAGATATTTTTTTATTTTAGTTATAAAATTATTATGGTTGTTAAACATCAAGTTTATGACAATAATTTTTCTTTTTCTAAACGTAATTTTAGATAATAAAAAAACATACATGCCCAAAACATCTAAATAACAAATAATTACATCCTTTTTTTCACTTTTAAAAACACCTTTAAAAGAAAGGATTATATATCTACTGTGTAAATATAAAATTCTAATTACTCGAAAGCTATTTAATTTTTGAGAAGAATTATTAATCCCAAAAAAATCAACATCAATATTTTTCTTTTTGAACTCAAAGATCAACCAATCATTAATTTCACTGTCTTTTAAAAAAACAATTTTACCGTCCATTAATTATATAATTATAAATTTCCGTGTAGGATTTAACCATTTTTTCAATCGAAAAATTCTCCACTACGTAATTATGCCCATTTTCAATCATTTCAATATTTGAATTAGGATTATCATTAAGCATACTAATCGCTTCGTTTATTTTTAGTTCTAACATATCATCTGAACCATCATATACTAAACCATTAATTCCATCTAATATAAAATTGTCTGAATTTGCTCCTTCAGAAACAATGCATAAACACTTTGAAAGCATTGCCTCAAATAATACATTCGGGCACCCTTCATATAAAGAAGACAAAATAAATATATTAAATTTTCTGTAAAAATTTTCTATTGACTCCTTAGAGTCAAGTATTGTAGTAAGTTTATCAATTTTATTTTCTTTAACAAAATTATAAATTTCAGCTCCTTGATTTTGCTTCTTATCACCAATTAAATAAAAATGAAATGACGTTTGAATTTTTATTTTATTAAGTACTCTAAGTATTTGAAGTTGGTTTTTTTGCTTAGTTAGTCTACCAACATTTCCCATGATTAGATTAGAATTATAATTTGGCCTTGAAGAATTACTAAACCTACTTATGTCAAAACCATTATATATATTTGAAACTTTATTTTGATATTTCTTTCCTATAAGCCTAATAAACTGTTCCTTACTTTTTAAACTGTTTGTTACTACATATGACTTTCTAATTAATATTTTCTCAAAAAACAATAATACTTTAGAAGTGTCTTGCAAATCATTTCTTATCGAATACACTATCTTATCATTGTATTCATTTGGAGCCATCATCCTAATCAATAGTCCATTATGAAACAGTAATGTATGTATTATATCAAATTTATTCTTATTTAAAAAAGTTTTTATATATAAACTATTTTGAATGAATCTGGAGATTTTATTAGCCCCTTTTTCTTTTCGAATAATTAAATTAATAGGAAGTTCATATATTTCTTTATAAAAAATATCTTTACTATTATACAGAAGTAGCGTAATATCAAGATTAGATGAATTTAATCCACGAATAAGATTTATTGTTTGCATCTCTGCACCTCCTTGAGGCAAATGAGAAAGAATAAAACAGAGCTTATGTTTTTTTTTCATAAATAAAATAAAAAAACAAAATTATGGCTAATTAAATTGTTTAAAATATTTTTCTTTGTTTTTTCTCACAAAGGTTAATAAAATCTTCAATCATAAAAAATTGCGGATTTACTTCTTTATCATACCAAGTTAAATTTGAATCCCAATAACCCTCACAATTGTCATAAAATGCCCCCAATGCAAAACAATAAGATATTTCTATCAACTTTGGTTCTTTTTTATCCAGTATAAAATCAAATGCTATGGATTGTGTTTTTAACTTCAATGCTATATCAAATGCTATTCTCAACATTCTTTTATCTATAAGTTGATAATCATAACAAACAATACCGCTCCCAGACGCTCTAAAATCGTCGTCTCTACAATACCTTCTTACAGCAAAACATCTATTTCCAATAACAACGATTCTAGTATCGTGGTCATTTTCAGGAACAAAATCTTGTAGGTAAACATATCCTTTCTCTCTATTAAAAAAGCGCTCATTATCTAGAGGAATAAAAAATCTTTTTATACTCGAAAGAAATTCTCTCAAAGCAAAATTGCTTTTGTTACGTTTAAATGCCCAATACTTATCTTTTAATCTAGTCCATTTATCAATTGATGAAAATCCATTGCTAAAAGCAATTTTACTATATTTTAATGCTAGAGACTTAGATTTTAATAATTTAACATTGACACTTCCGGCTCCACCGCGCAATTTAAAAACTTTTGGAAAAGACGTTAATTTAATCCATTTTTCAGCATCCTTAAATGAGTAAAACACATAAGACTTAATTAGAGGAGCTTTAATAGCTTCCAATAAATATTTTTGTCCTAATTTATCATCAAAATGCCAACAAGTATTTATATCAGGAAAAACATTTACTCCCTTTTTCTCTAGTGCTATTGTTAGCTGTCTTGCAAATAAAACAGTTTTATAATCATTCTGATCCCAATGCCACATTAAGCCGCTAACACCTTCTAATTGAGAAACTATTTCTGTATCATAACAATTAACTATTTTATATGGTATACTTTTCATTTCACAATAGTTAATCCATCTATCGCTAAAACTACCTACTCGTTTATGTATTGCAATTTTCATACTATTACTAGTTGTATATTTTAAATAAAAATACGTTAATACTTAAGTGTTATATTTTTTACTTTTACTCCCCCAGAATGAAATTGATTTAAAATACGAATAGCCAATCCAGGTACTATCCAAAATACAACAACATTATAAGACCAACCACCCCATGAGAGAATGAAAAAGACAATATAATATAAAATAAAAACTCCAGCTATTCTTTTAAATTCTATTTTTTTTCTAAATTTTAAGAGTCTCCGGATTATATAGGTATGAAAAAATAAAAAAATAAAAAAACCAATAATCCCACATTCAACTAATTGCACTAAATATTCAGAATGCAACACTAACCCCCATTCATCTATTAGACTATAATTTAATAATCCAACACCTGTTAAATAATTTTCTTTAAAGACTTCCATTCCATTAACATATTGCAAAGCCCTTCCATCAAACATTTCAAGCTCATTGCTTGCCGATTTTGTTGTGTTAAAAGTTTTAGTTATTCTTTCAACCACTACAGTATCTTTAAACGCAAAAAATGAAATTGTTAAAATAAAAAAACCGGATATCAATATTTTAAGGTACTTACTTATAAAACTTCCAGAGCTAAAAATAATCAAATATCCAAAAGCCATTATAATTATTGATAAAAAAGATTTTCTGGATGCTGTAAGAACTATTAATAATATTGTAATCATTAATAAACCTTTGTCAAAAACACTAATTCTGTTGTATACTGCTTTTTTTAAAAAAATAATAAAGCTCATGATTATTCCACCAAAAGCAATCATATTTGAGTTAAACTCTGACCCAAACCTATAGCCTCCGAACTCACTACTAAAGCCATCAAAAATAGCCGAAAGAACTATTCTGAAAAGAAATGAAAAGATGATCAAATTCAGAAAATACCTGATTTGATTTGTTTTCAGGTTCCCTATAATTAACATTACAATTAACGGCATCATTACAAAACCAACAAAACTAATGTTCATGTTTAATTCTGATGTTGATTCTTCTTTAAAAAAAGTATTGACTAATGCATAAACGATCCAAATAAACCATATAAAGTACGGTTTTCTAAATAATCTTTTAATAAAATATTTAGACTTGAAATTATCAATTACTCCTATAAAAACAAAAAAGAACAACATCAGCCCTGCATTACCTCCAGATGATTTCCCTAAAATATAGGTCCAAATAACATCCCAATTTATAATAAAGAACAATGAAAAAAACGTAGGATTCAAATATTTATTCACCTTTTATTTTTTTTAGTAAATTTAAAGTAAAAAATTTTATTACAAACAATACTGCTGGTAAAAATCCTAACCTAGAAGATAAAAAATGTAATGCTTTTTTTCTACTTGTTAAGCATTTTTTAATATTTTCAATTCTTTCTCCTTTCAATTCAGGAAAACTATTAAAAACTTCAATTATTTCCTTCTTTTTAATTTTATTATTTGAGCCATCTAACCAACTTAGAGCTGCGTTATGCATGATTGCTCTTTCTTGATGTATAAGTATGTCATTATTAATAGCATTATTGGATTTATACCGACTGAATAAAATCTTAATCAATTTGATTAACAGAATTTGATTATTAATTTTTTTATAATTTTCAGTAATTTGAGTAAGAGAATTACCATGGATGTTTATTACATAATAAGCTTGTGGAAATAAATAAATATTTTTTGACTTAAAAAAAATCTCAATGCAGTATAAAAAATCTTCAGCTGTTGTCTCAAATTGATCACTATTTACGATTAAGTCATTAGTAATCTCTCTCTTTACTACTTTTGTGCCAGAATGCTGGTAAAAAGCTGCTTGTACTTTATTATTATCTAAATCATCTTTTTTAAAAAACCCTTCAAAATTAAAATATTCTCGAAGAACCTTTTCTTTTCCTTCATTCTGTACATAAGTATTAAGGATCAATACATCTGGATTGTACTTTTCAATTCTTTTATGAATTTCTTCAAAAGCGCTTTCCAAAAGCCAATCATCTGCATCAACATGCATAATATAATCTCCTTGAGCAATTTTCATCCCTTTAGCCCTGGCTAAAGCTTGCCCAGTATTACTAGATTGGTCAATAATGACTAATCTATTTTCATTTTTTTTATACTTTTTTAATATATTAAGACTATTGTCTGTTGAAGCATCGTTGATCGCAATAACTTCAAAATTATAATTAAATTTTTGATTAAAAATAGAGTTTAAACATTTTAAAAGAAAAGGCTCAGCGTTATAAACTGGAACTATAATAGAAAATTTCATTAGGATAGAGTTAAATTTTTATTTTACTATTTACCAATCTTTTTATACCATTAAAAGTAGCTACAAAAGGTGAGTTTTTTATTTTAAAAATAGAAAATGTTATTATAGATAAAATTAGAACTTGATAAAGTTCAGAATTAATTAATAAGCACACTGTCATTGAAAAGAAGTAGAAAGATAAAAGAATTAATAAATTCTTATTAAAAATATCAACTTTAAGTATTTTAATAAAAACGTATAAATGATATCCTAAGAAAACAATTCCAGTAGACAATTTAACTAGTGCAAGTGCCCAAGCACCAAAATGAGAAGCATAGTACAATAATGGGAGCATAATAATAATATCTATTGTCGCTAATACAGCAAGAACTCTCTCTTTGTAAGCAGAAGATAATCCATTACTAAGCAAGGCGTCTAAAATTGAAATAACACTAAACCATATTAAAAAATTAAACACTAATACCGAATTGCTATAGTTTTCTCCAAAAACTACTGGTATAAAATACTTACTTACCAAAGATAAAACGATAGCTATTAACGTGCCAAATACTAGTATCAGACTAAAACCTGTTTTTAGCTTGTTTTCAAATTCTAACTTATCTAGTGCGTATAATTTTGTGAACATTGGAAACATGGCTTTAAACGCAGTACTAACCGCTATCGATATAGGAATCATTAATTTATAACCTACTGCAAAATAACCGACTTCGTTGAGACTTGCATTTTTATTTAAAAATTGAATAGGCAATTCCAGACTCAATGTACCTATCAATATTAACCAAACATAAGGAAGTACCATTTTAAAAAATTGCAAACGGCTTAAGGTTGTTTTTTTAGATTTAAATAATTGTGGTAAATAAAATACTTTAGATATAATAGCAACATAGGAAACTCCCCTAACAAAATGCAGTAAACAATAAACCAATAAGATGGTATTAACAACCAAAAATTTCTCCGGAATAGCTAATATTGAAATCAACCAAACTATTGAGACAAAAATATTAAGAATTGATGAGTATTTCGTTACTTCATGACCAAATGCTATACTCTCAGAAAAATTCCAAAGTGATAAATTTAATATAATTAAGACTATATAAATAGATCTTGTATCGTCTACAGTTACATTTATCGTGTTATATATAAAAAAAGCTATTATGGCAACAACAAAGCTAAGTATTCGAAATGGTATGATAATTTTTTTAATAAAAGAAGCGGTGGTTTCTGGATTAAGGGATAGCTCTCTAATTACAACATTACTCATCCCAAATTGAGCAACTACTGAGAAAATTGTAGCTACAGATATAATTACATTAAAAAGCCCATACCCATCAGGAGAAAGTTTCCTTGCTAATAATATTACAACTACAAAACCAATTACCTGTTGAATAACATCCGAAATCAACAAATAACTCCAATTTTTTAAAACTTTACTCATTAAAAGTAATTATTTGTTTTTTTTAAACGAAACTTCCTTAAAATACAACTTGTTTCCATATTCATCTTCAATATAGGCATTTGGATAAGGATGAGTTAAAGATCTAATAAAATCATACATTTCAGATAGTGATTTATTCGAAAAATCACTTAACTCTATTTTGCTTTCTTTTGGAGTTCGTCTTTTGTAATAAGAACCTTCAGATAAATTTTGCTTTTCTCTTACAATGGCACCTTTCTTATCAAAAAACTTGTTCAAAAGCAATACTGATGCCTCTTCTAAATTATTAAAAACAGCTTTCATATTATCTCCTCTCAAAGAGAAATTCTCTTTCATCCAAATATCTCCACCATCAATTTTTCTAGAAATTGAAATTAAACTGATTTTTGATTTTGTTACCCCTTCAATTATTTGATGTTGCAAAGGAGACCCTCCTCTGTAATTAGGCAAATCAGAAGGGTGAATTCCAATACATTTATACTTTTCTGTGATTACATCAGAAACTAACCAGCTCCACCCTAATAAGATTATAAAATCAACTTTTCCAGATAAGCTTGGTATTTGATATTCAAACTCTTCTTTTGTTTTTATTACGTCATATGACTCAATAAAATGATGCTCTTTAATTTCATCAATTATATTCAAAGCCCACTCTCTATAACCACAAAAAATCACTCTCATAACTATTTTTTAAAGTATTTAACTCTTTCTATATATAATATTCCTTTTTCATCCTCTATACATCCATTGGGATAGGGAGCTTCCAAACAACGAAAGAAATTATACAATTCTTCTGTATTCATTTTTGAAACATCTTCTTTAGAAAGAATACTATCATTAGGTTCTCTTTTTTCTCTAACAATTTTTTCGGGTGGCCATTTCTTCCAAATTATATTCGGGGAATCATCTAAATACCTTCTAAAAAGCACCTTACTTGTTACTGTCATTTGTTCAAGAATATCATCCATATTTCCAGATAAATCTAAATCTACTTCGTGAGAGTATAAACAATTATGAGTGTGAGCTCTTAAAGAATCCTCGTCATATGTAAAGCTAAAAACTCTATGTTTGGTTCTTGTAATTCCGTCAATTATTTGTAATTGTATTGGAGAGCCATAAGAGTATCGATCTAACTCAGCGCAATGTACTCCAATAGCATCTATTTTATTTAAAACATCATTCCCGAGTTCTTCACTCCATCCGCAAGATATTATCAAATCATAATCACTCAAATTCAGTTTTTCTAATTCACTTTGTGTTCTACATAAAATACTAAATTGAACCCTTGGGTGCCTTTTTACCGATTTATATACGTCCAAAGACCATTCTCTATAGGCTAAAAATATAATTTTCATTTGTTATTAATTATTTAATTCTATCCACCAACCACAAGGTAATGCTACAAAATGATCCATAAAGGCTGAAACTCCTTTTAGCTCTGTTTTATTTTTAAAAACAGAATATATATTGTTATTTATATGCACACTTGTCGCATAAAATCCCTGTTCTCTAAATTGTTTTATTGTTTTCCTTTTATTTTTTGCAATAATACCATATATCCAGTTATTTGGTGATGAATTTGGTGTTTTTATTAAGGGTGAAATATCTTTAATATCCTTTATTTTTTCATTCCAAAATTCAGCATTATTATATTGCTGAATTAATAGTTTACTTATGTCGTTCATCTGATGAATTCCAATTAATGAATTCACCTCACTCATCAAGGCTCCGTAACCTTCTAATTTAATATCACATTTTGGATTGATTTCATTCAACTCATCTCTAAAGTCATTTCTCTCAATGCCGTAATCTCTAATTTTTTTTGCTTTTTCAAACATTTCTTGATTATTAAAAACTAATGCTCCCCCATCAATAGTATTAGGTAAGCGTACTGTCTGAAATGAAAAAACGGTGATGTCTGTCCCTAAATTCCCAGTCTTTTTCCCTTCTAATTCTGAACCGAAAGCCTCAATACAATCGTCAATTACTGGAATACCATACTCCTTCCCTAAAGCATTCATTTCATTAATATGCCCCAAATACCCACAATAATGATTATGAAAAATAGCTTTAGTATTCGATGTTATCCTAGATCGAACATCATCAACCTGTAAAGCTCCAGAAAGAGGGTCTACATCAGCCCAAATAATTTTTAATCCTTTCACAATAAAAGGTTGATTAGAAGCCAGACAACTTACTGGTGAGGCTATTACTTCATCACCAGGTTTTAAACCTAAAGTTGATAAAACAATTAATAAAGCATGATTATAAGAACTGACTGTCAATAATTTTTTGTTACCTATGTAATTTGATAATTTATCTTCAAATTCTTTTCCTTTTAGCCCGAACGCTAATTTACCAGAATAGAGTATCTCTTCTATTCCCAAAGTTAGTTTCTCTGGCATATATGGTTTAAATATAGGTATCATCATGTTAAATATTTTACTTATTATAACGAAGTTAGTTTTAAACCAGATACATATTTAGAACTTTTAGCTAAACTCAATTTGTATTTTTCAAAATTTATCAACGGAATAACATTAGATGGGTATTTAACTTCAATAATCATTTTATTATTAATAGAATTATTTTGGTTGCTTATAAAATTATAAAAAAATAAATTCCTATCAATAGTTAATCTTGTTAACCCATCTTTTGAAACAAAATAATCTCTATCATATCCATTTAATAATGTTGGGCTTTTATTTATCATTTCTATGAAAATACTACTGCTTTTTTCCTCTAAAGAACAAAGCAAGTGATTGTGTAATTCTTCAATGTCATTAAAATCCTTAAAGTCTATCTTAGAAATTTTTATTGTTTCTTTTCTGTTAACATTGTCTCTTTTAATTTTAATTTCAAATATTGGCTCCAACAATGAAAACCTCTCCCCATACCATCTTAACCTGTATTTATTTCTTTTGTTTTCTCCTTCAACATTTTCAATAAAAGAATTTAAGCTTAAAGAATCAAAATACACATTATTAATAAATCTTGGAGGATGATGAACTTCCATTCCATCAGATAATAGCTCATTAACTAAAGTGCTGTAGTTAGAAATATCTAAAACATATTTCCTTTCATATCTATAATTACTTTGATGACTTCCCATATTCTTTCCCATATAATTTTGATTGAACATCTTTCAAATACTTAAGTTTTTGATCCTTCGAATATATAATACTTCCTTCTTGGAGTAAATATCTATAATCTCCGATTAACGAATCATAATTTAACGAAGCCTTATTATAAAAATTCTTCTTCTGAAAAACTACAAAATCCAAATCGTTGTCGGTCATTACTATTTCTCCTTTAATATTTAACTCAGAGCCATCTTTAGAAACATACCCAATTGCAGATATTGTAATTTCACAATCTATAACATCAATAACACTATTTTCTCCAGCACTTACCGCTTTATCACTGACATTATTAAAAGTTACATTACTGACTAATAAGTTAGTGCCAGAACAATCGATCGCGTCGTTCCCAATATCTTCGAATGAAGAATTATAAATTTCCCCTGTACTAAAATCAGAATCTACAGCATCAC
>Ga0105356_10003044_pt1 | contig 16544 bp, 12 predicted proteins | sample GOMGulsemesocosm_3_FD_83502 | JGI IMG/M metagenome (GOLD analysis project Ga0105356, IMG submission 83502) | Methane-oxidizing microbial communities from mesocosms in the Gulf of Mexico - GOM9D Gulf of Mexico | ecosystem: Environmental > Aquatic > Marine > Cold seeps | place: Gulf of Mexico...
AAGAAGTCCGAAAACTTCAAGTTTAGAAGTGATGTATATGAAATAGAAACCCATATGACTACTCCAGTAATAGGTCAATTTCACGCATATAGAGAGCTATTTGCTCAATGGGAGCTGCCAAGAGAAAGCTTCAAATTAGGAGCAGAGTCTGCTGAAAAGCACTATGCGAAGTTGACCCAGCATTATGGTTTTGAAGTTGTAATGCCTGAAAAGCTACTAAATAACATGGGTTATTTTCATTTAGAACAAGAAAAAGACGCCAAAACTGCTATCAAAATATTTGCTCGAAATGTTGAAAAATTTCCTAACTCTGCAAATGTTTATGACAGCCTAGCTGATGCTTACGAGGCGGATGGTCAAACTGTCGAAGCGCTTAAGCAAATGGATATTGCGATGACAAAGTTAAAAGAGAATGATCCCTTGGTAGAAATGATAAATAAACATCGTAATAGGTTATTAACGAAGCAATCAGCTAGCGACTCAACAACTACAGCACCTAATGAGTAATCGACTTTCCTATATTTACTTCAATTGTTATTAAATAGATGTTTTTTGGTATTTGTTAACTTTGGTCATCAATCTTTATTGGTGACCATTTTCTCTGCCTAACGAACAAAAGGAAACTAAGAGAAGTGGTATCAGGTACTGCATTCGATATTCATTGCCAGAGCCACCCAGATAACAACTTGTTAAATAAATAGTTTTTATGAAAACCACATTCATATTATGAATAAAAATAAAGCAAACCTTACTTGTTATACCAATTTGACTAATTAAGTGATCTACTTTTTTGTGAGGAAAAATAGATAAATACAAAGCGTAAAATTTAGTAAGTAGTATTCTACATATAAATTTTATAACGCAGTAGTTTTTCATTTTAACCATTAAAAATGAGCAGATAATTAAACAACTTGGTATTACTCCAAGTCTAGAAAACTTACAACTCAGTCAATTGTTTTTCAATCGCTGCTAAACAAACTTTTATACTTGAAGGAAGATGCTTACCATACGGATATAGCGCATAAACATGATTAACCGGCAATTGCAATTTAGGGAACACTTTACATAAAGTAGCTAATGCCCTGTTAAATTGAAAATCAGGAATTAAGCCAATACCAGCACCTGTTTCTAATAAAGCCAAACAAGCATTGAATGAATTAGCACTGCAGCGAGCTGTTGCCTGATAAACTACCTCATTGCCCTCTTCATCACTAAACTGGTGATTAATGTATTTACCCTGCCAGGTATTAGCGATATACACAGCCTCATTAATTTTCTCTTTTTGCAATAACTCATGGCTACCGCACAGTACATCTCTAAATTGACCAATTCTACGTTGTTTTATATTACTTGCTTGGGAGCGCCCAACTCTTATGGCTAAATCAATATTGTCTGACATTAAATCTAATTGCGAATCGTCACTAATTAATTCAGGCTCTAGTAGTGGATATTGTTTAAGTAACTCCCCAATTACAGGTGCGATCACCACACCCATTAATGCATTAGGAGCCGTAATTTTAACAACGCCTTTAGGCACTGCTATTGATTCCTGTGCACGCAACCAAGCAGTATCGGTGATTATGTTTATCTCTTTGCACGACAGATAAAATTCTTGCCCAGCATTGGTCAGTATATGTTTTCTTGTGCTGCGTTTAATTAATAAAACACCTAACTCTTGCTCTAGTAATTTTAAATGCTGACTGACAACCGATTTAGATAAATTAAGTGACTGTGCAGCCCCAGTAATTGAACCCGCTTCTACGATGTGAGCAAAAACTGACATGTGACGTAATTTATTCACAACCTATTGTCCTTTAAAACAGAACTATTAATTCTATTCTCTTTGTTTTTCCACTCAATGAAAAGCTTTATTATTTATCAGGCATCATAAAAACTAACGAGAAATACAATGACTAACAAAGAAATTTTAGACTTATGTAAAGCAGGCATTAGCGCATGGCAAAAGGCATTTAATAACCAAAATGCTGCGGGCTGTGCAGCGCAATATACCCAAGACTGTATTATGGAAGCAAAGCCATTAGGCATATTTAAAGGCCAGGAGGAAATTCAAGCCTGTTGGCAAAACATCATAGATCAAGGTTTTACCAATGTAGAATACTCAAACGTAGATTGGCAACTCGTTGAAGAAGGAGGTTATATATTAACCTCTAACTGGCAAATGAACAAAGCCTTCGGTGTGGTTCATCGTGAACATTGGATAGTTGAACAAGACGGTAAAGCACGTTTAAAAAGCGATTCATTCGAAATCCAAGGTGAAAGATAGTTAAAGGCACAAAAGATGAAAAGGATGAGTATAACCAAGCATCAAACAACAGTTTCAAGCGTTTAGCTTTACTTGAACCTGATTAGATTAAGTATTGCTAGTTACACTGCTCCATTCCAGCATTGAAATGTGGTCAACGAAGAGCAAAATTATATAATATATGTTTATCAATAAAGCCTCTGGCCATTTTTCACTTCTTATATAAATGCATTAAAATCATTGTCATTTAAGTACGCCAGCTACCACTTCCTCCATCTGCTTAACAACTATCTTCCATCCCTGCATGACGTGTTTCATTCGCTCTTTATTACCGTCAAAAGTATCATTACTGATCGTTAATTTAGTCCTGTCACTATTTTCCTCAAGTAGATAAGTTACATGAATATAGTTATCAGCAATATCCTGTAAGCCCAAATTAGGATCGAATGTAGAATATTTGATTAATTCAAATGGCTTTATAGCTAGCACCTCTCCTTTTTGAAATGCTTGATAATCCTGGTAATTTCCTTGCCAAGTAATTACCGAGCCTTTTACCCATTCAGATTCTACAGAACAATTAAACATATAAGCCTGAGTATATTCGGATTCGGTTAAAATACGCCAAAGCGATTGAGCGTTAATTGCTAGCTCAAGTTGAATTTTTGATGATAGCTTTTTTGTCATTAGATTGACCTCATTAAATTTTTTATAATTTAACGTGTCATACTGTGACTTTATTGTAAAAATGCGACAGTTGTTAAGAGAATATGAATAAACTGAAAACATCAAAGCCAATAGGTATTCTGAATGAAAGTTATTTTCAAACTAATTTTTCATTATCTACATATTACCCCAAAGCGCATTTACAAGATTTTATCGAGCATTATTGGCTAATTTCATGGAACTTACCTGCAGGCAAGAGTCATCAACAAGAAGTTATTCCTCACCCTTGCACACATTTAACTTTTTTAAAAAACAACTCTCATATACAAGGGCTCTGTAAAAGTAAATATACCCATACCTTAAAAGGCAGTGGCAATATAGTTGGTATTAAATTCACTCCCGCAGGCTTTTTTCCTTTTGCAGAGAAATCGGGACTATCACTCGACAAATTAAGCGATTCTATTCATGATATCAGTACGATATTTAGTATTGATGATATAGCTAAAGCAGAAAAAGATGTACTTTCATTAGCAGACCCTATCGATAAAATTAATTACTTAGATCAGCTTTTATTCTCACAAGCTATTAAAGCCGATAGTAATATCGCTAGACTAAATTCAATCGTAGCAAGTATTGCGACTAATAAAGATATAATGAAAGTTAGTGATATCTGTACTCAATTTGATATTGAACCACGTCATTTACAACGACTCTTTGTCAAATATATCGGCATAAGTGCAAAATGGGTAATCAACAGACATAGAATACATGATGCCCTAACCAACGTAGAAGCGAATAAAAACGTTGATTGGTCAGCACTGGCGTTAAAGTTAGGCTATTACGACCAAGCACATTTTATTAAAGACTTTAAGAAGCTCATAGGGAAAACACCTAAAAATTATCACGCAGTGCTCAATACATAAAGTAGGCCTTGAAAATACGCTATCAAGCAAAGTTATCACGAGTTTGTTTCAGATAATATTCTGATTTGGTCTACATTGCTTGAACTCTTGCACTAGCCAATCAATAAATTTTCTTGCCACTAAATGCTCATGAACAGCTTCTCGTTCAATTAAAATATAACGCTTACCCGATAAAACAAAACCAAATGGTGCAACTAAATTCCCTCTTTCTATGTCATCAACAACTAAAGGGTAAGAGCCAATAGTTGCGCCTAAGCCATCAACTGCGGCTTGAATACAGAAATAGAAATGAGCAAAGTGCTGTTGCGGATTATTGAGAAAAGTATGTTTTTCAGAGCGAGCAGTCCAATCGCTCCAAGCGTTTAATCTAGTTTCACTGTGTAATAACCTTACTTCGCTTAAATTGTTTTTGACTTGCTGCCAATAGCTCGGCGAAAAAACGGGGCCAACCCACTCTTCAACTAATGGACGCTGTTTATAATCTGAAACAAGCTCAAAATCATCTCGTCTGATCGCTAACGACAAATCATCAGCTTCAAGCTTTATCGGCCCACCAGCTGTAGAGAGTCTTACGTCAGCATTTGCATTATTAATATAAAAACTCGACATTCGTGGCATTAACCAGCGCATGGTTAATGTGGGCTCACAAGAGACATTAAGGCTGGATGATTGAATATGCGCTAACTTATCTACGCCAGCCTTTAAAACTTGAAATGATTGTTGAGTATACGTTTTAAGTTGCTCTCCTTCATTGGTCAAGCGAACACTTCTTCCTTGTCGATAAAACAATTTAAGCGCTAAATGGTTCTCTAATACTTTAATTTGTTTACTAACAGCGCCGTGAGTAATGCATAACTTACTGGCTGCTTCACTATAGCTTGCAGACTCAGCAACGACATTGAAAATATGAAATGCTTTTAGATGCCTCACCTGTTACTTTTTCTCACATGTTAACAAACTTATTTTCGATTATAGAGTGAAGAATATATAGATACAATCTTTGCACTAAATTCAATAAAAGCAGAATATTATGGAAACAATCAGCCTAGCAATTATCGGACTACTTATTGTCATTAGTCCTGGTGCAGACTTTGTCTTGGTTCTTAAAAACAGTATTAATTCAGGTAGAAAATCAGGTATTTTAACCGCATGTGGCATCAGCCTTGCCATTGGTATTCACATCAGTTATTCAATGTTAGGGTTAAGTTACTTAATATCACAGAATAGTGAAATGATGACGTGGATTAAATATGCAGGTGCCGCCTATTTAGTTTACTTAGGCATTAAAAGTATTATCACGGCGAACGGCAACTTTGATAATGTTGAAAAAAAGCAAATAACCGCAAAACCGTTACATTATTTAATTCAAGGTTTTCTATGCAATTTACTCAATCCTAAGACCATGCTGTTTTTTATTAGTTTATTTAGCCAGCTAATCACCACATCATCAACAACAAACAGTTACATGCTATTTTATGGGCTATACATTGCTGTTTTACATGGTTTATGGTTTAGTTTAGTTGCCATATTTTTCACCTCAAAAGTATTTAAAAATCGGTTGAGTACAATAAAGAAAAAATTAAATCAAGCATGTGGTTTAGGCTTGATTTCTTTCGGCGTAATTTTAGCAACTAAGTCCTAACGACTGAGTTTACGTTATTCAGTCATTATTTTTGCAGCTTACTTTTTAGTGCAGCCATTGTTGATATTGCATCTGCTGACTGCAGTAGCTCAGAATTAACCTTAGCTATTGCATTTAGCCCTTGGGCAACTGTAGAGCCAGAATTTAAATTTAAACTACGTTTAGTCGCTTTGACCGCATAATTAGGTAATGAGGCAATGCGATTGGCTAACTTAAACGCTTCTTTCATTAACTTTTTACGAGTGAAATAAGCTTCATTTACCATGCCCCATTTTTTCGCCTTTCTTCCAGAAAATATCGCTGAGGTAAAGGCAAGTTCACGTAATCGCCCATCAGGTAAGTTAAAAGGTAAACGCTGTAAAGTCCCCATGTCTGCTGGTATGCCTAACTGTGTTTCCATAATACTGTAATAAGAACGGTATGACGCCAAACGAATATCACACGCTGAAATTAAATCAATTGCACCGCCAATACATACACCATGAATGGCTGCGATAGTAGGAACAGCGCAATCAACAATTGCGGAAAAGGCACTTTGCATATTTAGAATTTCAGCTCTTAAATGTTCAGCTTTATCATTTGAACAATTTTCTGTAGATTCCATCACTTGCATCAGAAAATTGATATCAGCACCTGATGAAAACTGCTTACCTTTACCACTTAATACCACGACATGAATATTAGGCTGTTCACTTATCCAACGATAGACCTCGCCAATTTCAAACCACATGGCCTTATTCATAGCATTTGCCTTATTCTCGCGCGCGAGTTGCAGATGCAAAACATGATTTATTAATGTTAACTCTAAGTATTCAAATTTCGGCATTTCAGATCCACTTAACAAACAACAAGATAAATATTATCAATTGAGCATGTCATGTAGTTGTATATATGTGCAAGTTAAAAGTAATATTGATAAACACGCTTAAATTAGAAAAACTACTGCCACTTTTTCACACAGTTAGCTCATCGGAGTTTTATCACAAGCGGCAATAGGATGAATCACTGCCTTGGTGATTTTTCCGTGCTGGTATTTGACCAAGGGTTGATTGATATAACCATTAAACTTTCGTGGCTTCCATTGAGGTAATAAAGAAGAGTCGGTGGTTAAATTAATAATAAGCCCGGTGGATTTATGCTTTTTGATCTTATTTTTACCGAATGGATTTGTGCTATCGATAGCTTGCTCATTAGTAAAACTTTTCTCTCGACTCGCCGCAACGATACAAATTCGATTTTCCGCAGCGCGAGCAAGCAAGCTATATTCAACTTCACACGGCTCTTGAATATCAAAAGGAACCAGTAAAACATGAATGTTATTTACTGCGGCAATTTTCACTATTTCAGCTATATTCGCGTCATCAGCCGTTAACATAGCGACGTTGATTTTCCCCTGCTCCAAAGATAACTCAATAATATTTACTTCGTCACCTAAAGATGTCCATTGATAGCGTTGACAAAAGTGTAATTGTTGCTGTTTTGCGATTAAACCATGCTCACTTATGATCACCGCCTGATGCATGTCATCAATAACTAAGCTCGTACAAACATATTGATAAGGTCTCAGTACGGTACTCACTGTATTTATAAACATTTTACTAAACGCTTCAACTTCCGCTCTTTGTTGGGCGTTATTTATGATAGTTTTATCTGCAATAAAGAATAATTCAGGTAGCTGAATTATGTCAGTGAGATTTTGTTCGATGTAGTGATAAACATCTTCAATGGCTTGCTCATTAGATTTGTATGTTGCAAATATCGCCACATTGGCAGTGACAGGTACCTTATTATTATCTTCTATAGAGTCAGTTTTCAGATGCTGAGTATTATAAATCTCTGGTCGTCTTTGCTTTATAATGTCAGAGCCATCAGGACGAAAATTATTGGTATATATACCACTTTCAATTATATCAATATCGGCAAAAGCAATACCTTCTTGCTTATCTGCTATTTTTGCCAATACTTTGCCTTCAGGCGAAACAATCTGGCTTTGACCAGCACCAACAAGTGCTTCTTGCGGTACATTACTTTTTTCAGCATAAAGAGCAGATTCTTCTTTTGGCATTAACAAACCAACTTTATTTGCTGATGCGAAAAACAGACTATTTTCACTTGCACGTGTGGGGCCATATAAAGCACTTTGGTCTACTGCAAATGAACTCATCGAATGACACAATAATTGTGCACCAGTTAAGGCCAACTCTCTCGGTATATCAAAAGTCATATCGTCATTGCCAATTAACAACCCAAGTTTTCCAACTGGCGTTTCAAAGGCTTCGGCAATATTAGCTGAGTAACTAAAAAACTCATATTCATGCCCTATTAAAGTTTGTTTATCCACTTGTTGAATAAGCTTACCTTGAGGAGAAAATAGGCATGAAGTCACACAAATATTAGATTTAATTGTACCGTCTTGATGATCACGTTCAACGTCTCGCCTTAAAGTGACATTAAGCACTAGGTAGCAATTATGTTTCTTCGCTTGCTCTGCTATGGATGATAAAAAAGTACCATTGGCTGATATGGCGTCATTCCATGCATGATTATGATCGATATAACAAGGCTGGACATTGCAAAAATGGGTATTACAAAATTCAGGCAGCAAGATCAAATCTGGTCCACATACAGCAGCTTCATCAATCATTCGAATGCAGGTTGCTAGGTTTTCTTGAACATTTAGGGAGGTGGCAAACTGAGTAACGGCTACTCGCATGGTGTATATTTTCCAGATAATTGACGTTATTTGAAGCACTAGGCTTTATCAAAGTAATTATACAGCAAAGGCTATTTAGCACGAGCTAAACAAGAGTAAAATTTTAGTAATGCTGTGTGCTCAATTATAACTAAATATTAAAAAACAATTTAATTATAAATTTAGCAAATGAGCGTTAGTAATAAATGACCATTTGCATTGAGTAGTTAAACCACTCTTTCAACCCTATTAGAATCTTCAATTTCATTACTATGTGCTTTCATTCGCCGTGTAGCTTTCCATGAAGCAACAGCTAGATCACCATAAGCTTGCTTAAAAACAAATAAAGCCTTCTCTATTATTTCAGCGCTATGACTGGCATTAACAGTAAAGCGAATTAATGCTCGATTTTCTGGTGTTGCTGGCCAACAAAAAACAGAACCAAAGATCCCCCTGCGCTCCAAATAATCACGAAATATAATGGTATTACGTTCTTCACCACTTTCAATTGAGAGGATCTGAGCTTTCGATTCGACTACATTAAAACCAATGTCGAGTAAGCCATTCCGTAGCTTGTTGAATAGTGCAGTTATCTTAGTCCTACGCCAATCTTCTGAGCGAATAACATCAAGTGCAGCACTATAGCCAGCAACTTCATGTGTCATTACGCGAGTTGAAAATATTGCAGGGTAAGAATGCCATCGAAAAAAATCCATGTTCCGCTGAGAGCCACAAACGAGCCCACCTCTAGAAGCAAATGCTTTGGAAAGCCCTACGACTTGAAAACTCACCTCATTCGTCAAACCCAGAGAAGAAGTTAAACCTTGTCCATAAGCCCCTTGTACACCCAATGAATGTGTTTCATCAACGACTAGTGAACAATTATGTTCATTAACAACTGCAGCAATTTTAATAAGTGGGCAGATACTTCCATCAATGCTATAAACCGCATCAACCACCACCATACCAGGGCCATTTGTCTTAATTTGACGATGTAAGTGTGCATAATTATTATGTTGAAAAACTATCGGAGAAATTCCTGCAGATTTACACCCTTTCCATAGTGAAGCATGCGCTCTTGCATCGATATAAATAGGATGATTAGGATTAGCAAACGCTTCGATTACACCTAAATTAGCATCATAACCTGATTGACACAGTACACTAGCTTCAGTACCTATATGCTTAGCAAATTTAGCTTCAAATGCACTAAAAGGCTCATCTTCATCATGTAAATAGATAGCACTTTTAGGGATACCATGACCATACTTTTGTAATACAGTAATTTCGGCTTGCATGATCCTTTGGTCATGAGCTAAATGTAAATAATCGTTTGAAGTGAAATCAAGATCATTTTGAGTAGGCAATAAGCCACGTAAGATATGTCCACCATCCCATGACTTTTTGACTCGTTCTTGATAAAACTTTTCTACATGTTGGTGTAGAAATTCAGGATCTCTCATTATTAACCTTAATTAATCGCGTATTTAGTCATTTTACATACCTACCATTATTCAATAGTGATCAAGCACGCACTGAGTTTTTCTTGCTGCAGCGTAATAGTGATGCATTTGTCTTGGCAATGATGTCGAGTGGAGTTGTTATTCGAATAAAATAGAGAGTTGTGATTGACAGAGTATTCCTCTTCTCTACCTAGTGAGTACTTATTTTGGGAACTGGGCAACTTATAATAGCTACGGTTATTTTGAGGGTTGGAAATAACAATTGTTATTGAGCCGCCAGGCATAGACAAATTTAAATGAATACTCGCCCCTTGCGATCCAGCATAAACACCTGCCCGCCATAATTCATTAAATGAAATAGTATTACCTTTTAACGGTGCAACCCTTTGTATTTCACCAATATCAGTATAATAGTCAATGTAAATGTATTCATTGCTGTTATTTTTTACTTCTATTGCCAAGTCACCTTTGTCCGTCGCAGCACCAAATATATTTTCTACCACTTGGTCAATGTGACTTATTGATGTTATCGCTGTACTAATACCTTCAACTTCCATGATTAACCTACTTCTTCACTTCACAACAGTCTGTTTAAATTGGCGAACTTATTTTTAGAAAACTTTAAATTCGCTAATAATTGTAGTGAATGTAAAGAGATAAAAATATTACATCGCTATTACACGAGTTGAAGAGCGGCTAGGTTACATTAGGAAATTAAAAAATTTTCCGAGTCATTAAGTTGGGAGAGGCTTAGTTAAACCACTCCCTTCAATTCAAATATTCGACTCACCTATTTCCCGTACCGCGCAACTTTATCTTGATTATACTGTAACCACATATCAGCAAGATTAAACGAAGTGGCGAAGGCTTTTACTTGTGAGACAAAACCATGAAATACATCGCCATTGCTATTATTGTGAAACGCTAAAAAATGATCTGAAACGTTGGCTTCAACTACTTCAAGTGTAAAATCAGCCGGCAACTCTACAATTTCAAAATAACGCCCATCAAGAAGAATACGTACTTCTTTATTTGCTATATCAACCGTCGCAACTACGTTATGCCATTTTCCAGGTTCTATTTTTAAGTCGTCAAGCGTGTAAACATCTGACTGATTATTGAGTGTTACTTCTAAAGCACCATTATTCCATCGCAAACTAAACCATCGGTAAGAAAAACCACCAACAATAATAGAGCGATCTTCCTCGCTATTAAATTCAACTGCATGAAAATTTAACGACATGGTAAATTGTCCGTAATCAAATCCCTCCCCTAAATTGGCATAAACTGACGAATATCCTTCTTCACCATTCGATGGAGAGATACCGTTTAAATATAAGCTGCTTTCCGCATTTTGTGTTTCCAAACTTTCAAATATAGAGTTGGGAGTAATGAACAAAGCAGTGCCAATATCAATATCTTTTTCAGTAACCTCTTGTCCTATAGAACTAAAAGAAATTGATAACGCGCCAACCAGTAATAATAAATGTAATCTCATGTATTTCCTCACTTTAAAATATCAAACATTAGACTTTGGAAAAACTAACACCATTTAGCATAGGTATTAATTACAGCGACTTATGCAATAAGTAACTTATCCACCAGGTAAGGATAATGATGGACAAAATAAAAAGTATTACCGCGCTATTACAACTGCAAAAGAGTTTACTGTAATAATAAGGCGGTAATATTTATTTCTCTAAATATAAGTTAGATTAATACCGCAGGTAATTTAGGCTCTGCTTCTGATTGAGGTTCACCATTAATGAGCGCTTGCTAGAGACCTAATAACGACTAATGTAAATAAATATTTTTAAGCTCTCTAACGAAAATAAAAGTACTGGCGCTATATATTTTTTGTCTTAGTAAACGGAAGTAATTTGGATAATTAATTGTGTACAAATACTCGATACTTACTGTGCAACCAGTAGGTTTGAGAGTTAATTTTCACATAGACAATTGAAACAAAACAATAAAAATTACGTACCTAACAATTAAAATAGTGATTTGTTTTTCGATCCTTTTTTGTTACCTTTGTAAATATGATGTTATTGTTTGAATGATTTTCATTAGCAAAAGCGGCTAATGGAGGTCACAAAGGAATGCAAATGGACTGTAGTTTAAACACCGAGCATACGGTTGAAAGTAAATTTTCTTCCGATTTATATCAGTTAAGTGAAAAAATTGGTGAAGGTGGCTTTGGACAAGTTTATAAAGCTGTTCAAACCAGTACGCAACAAACCGTTGCGATAAAATTCCTGACCCTAAATGATGACTTCGATGTTGATAAAAAGCGCCGTTATATCGAACGATTTCATCGAGAATCAGACTTAATTCGCCGTCTAAATCATCCTAATATTGTCAAGCTCATTGATAAAGGCGAACAAAGTGATTCATTACTTTATGCAGTATATGAATATATTGATGGTCATTCTTTAAAAGAGCAATTAGATACACAGGGCCCACTAAGTGCCGTTGACGCCTCTGAAGTAATGGCCAGTGTATTAGATGCCCTTTCCCATGCACATGATCAAGGCGTTATCCATCGTGATATAAAACCTGCGAATATAATGTTGTACAAAGTGGGTGCAAAAACCCATGTTAAAGTGCTCGATTTTGGTATTGGCACCTTAAAAAGTGAAGCACGACAACTCGATTATAAAAGTATTACCTTAACCCAAGAAACCTTAGGCACACCTTCATACAGTGCGCCTGAACAGCTTCGCGGTGAGCCGCCAGTAGCACAAACCGATATTTATGTATGGGGTCTAGTTTTTTTAGAATGTTTAACCGGCACACCAACCATTACCGGCAGCAGCCTAGCCGCGATTTTTCATCAGCAATTAAGTCCAAGCAATGTACCATTAGGTATTTTAGCTGGTCACAATTCGGCAAATTTCTTTCGCCGAGTACTTAATAAAAAAGTACAAGAACGCCCAGAAAACACCGCGGAGTTATACCACGACTTTTGTCAATTGAACTTTTCAAACTTGGTAGGTGACTTATCGGAATTTCCTGAGTTTATTCAGCATAACCCAGCTGCTAATGAAAAAACTGACAATGAATTTGACGAAACAATCATTCATGAAGGTCGTTTTTCGTATTCACGATTAACCGAACGTAAACAAATTTCAGTACTAAGTATTATTCTAACGACTCAAGCGATACACACAGAACAGCAACAAATAACAGATCATCACGCGCATAATAATCAACAGGATGTTATTGATACTTTCCATGCGGATCAAATGCAACAATGTATTGATATAGCTATTCGTTACGGAGCGAATCATGTTGGCTCATTAGGCGATACCCTTTTATTCTATTTTGGTTACCCTCTGGTAACTGACAATGACAGTCGTTTATGTAGCCGCGCAGCGTTAGAAATTTCCAGTAATGTTAATAAAAAGAACTCCTTACTCAAAAACAGCCAAGGTATTACCAGCCAAGTACAAATGGGTGTAGAAATTGGCTTAATGCTCAGCTTAGCTAATAACTTACCTGAGGGTAAAGCCGCGCACGATGCCATGAACTTGTGTCGTAAAGCGCAGCCCGGTCAAATACTGTGCTCTGAAAATGTAAAACATATACTAGAAGGTTATTTAAACTTCGAAGGGATAACCACAGAAAACCTAAACGAAGCAACACCATCGGCAAACACTCAAGCTTTATATCAATTACGCGGTGAACGCCAAGCAGAGGCTTTTGGTTTTTTACGTGGCACTCGTAAAAATCGCGCCTTTATTGGGCGAGAGCAAGAAATATCGACACTGATGAATGTACTTCATCAAAATGACAGCGATATCATTAATATTGATATTGATACTCAAATACAAGTACCAGAAAAAACCAAATTAGCTCATGTTCATGGTGAAGCCGGTATAGGTAAATCGCGCTTAGTCTTTGAATTACGCGATCGTACGCCAGCCATGCAACACTTTGTCGCACAATGTTTACCTGAACATCAAAACAATGCTCTCTATCCTATTTTAAATTTACTGAAATTTAAGTATTCCCTTGATGCATTATCAGCTAAACAGAGTGTTGAACGTTTAAAGCAAGAAATGGCACTAACACCTTTACCCATAGAACATCAAAGCCATGGTTTATTAGTATTAGCTGCTTGGCTGAATTTGGATATAGATATAAAACAACCTAAAGAAAACATTCTCAGTAGCCTATCCCCTGAAATACAAAAACAACGACTCTTTTCTGCTGTAAGTCATTTACTGTGTAAAGAAAATCAAGCACTAGAGGATTTTCAAATTAAGCAACATTTGTTTATTTTTGAAGACTTACATTGGGCAGATCCCACCAGTAAAGAATTTATCAATTATATAATACAAACAGATGAGTATATAACAGGGCAACATGCTTGGATAAATACCTCTCGTGAAGCACTACCAGATACGATGACAGAATTTTATTTTTCTCTCGTGCCATTGAATAAATTAGCTGAAAATGAAACTCTAGAATTCATCAAATACCTGTTTGATCAGCAAATACTTGCCAAATGCTTAACTGAAATATTAATTGAGCGAACTGATGGTATACCATTATTTATTGAAGAACTCGCTTCTACCTTACAGAAACAAAAACTAGTACATAAGGTTAATGGCATTATTGATTTTGTTGATAATGAAAAACAAAGCCAAGTACCTGCAACGTTACGAGATTCATTACAGCAAAGATTAGATGGCCTCAAATTTGCCAAAGACACAGCTCAATTAGCGGCAACCATCGGCCGCGCCTTTGGATACGACTTATTAACCGCCGCATCGGATAAAGATGAAGCGCAAGTGCAAATGGATTTAGATGAGCTAATCAAAGCAGAATTGGTCTACCAACAAAGGCAGGTTGATGGTGATAGTTATATCTTTAAACATGCTTTGGTTAGGGATGCTGCCTATGAAAGTATGGATAATATAGCCCTTAAATATGATCATAATAAAATTGCTAATACTTTAGTGACCTCTTTTCCAAAAACTGTCAATAAATACCCTGCAGAAGTAGCTCGCCACTTTGCTGGTGCACTTTGTTTTAAACAGGCTATACATTATGGAACTATATCTGCCAACTCCTCATTAGAAAGCTTTTCTATCGAAGAAACAATATATCAAAGTAATAAAGTTCTTAGTTGGATACTTTATATTGACAGCAGAATAGGAATACCTTCGGAAATAGAAATCAATAGTATTTTAGTACAGGCCTTAATGTCTAAGTATGGCTGGGGGCACAAAAAGGTGTCTTATTTTGTGGAGCGTTCAAAGCAAATCTTTCCTAAACTTAAAGAATCTCAATACCAAGAAAACTTTATTTGGTCACTAGCTTCATCTTTTCTTTACTACTACGTAGTTGGAGAAATAAATGGGATGATTGAACTTCACAATCAAGTAAAAAAGCTCAGTAATAATAAAAACAATCAAGGTTTACAATCTGTTTCTTCTTTTATGAATGGCTTCATTTATATGAATAAAGGGCAGCTTAACTCTGCCGAAAAGGCTCTATCTCAAGTTATAAAGCTATATGATAAGAAAAAACATTCGAGATTTGCTTATTTATTTGGCTTAGATATTTTATCTTGGACTGAAGCTCTTCTTGGTATTGTCTATTGCTACCAAGGGAAAATTGATGAGTCAAATAAAATAGGAAATAGAGCAATAGCATGGGCAAAAGAAATAGGACATGTGCCATCTTTATGCACTTCGTTGTTATATCGCAGTATTTCATATCAATTTAACGGAGACAAAAAACAAGCAAAAATATCAACCGATGAGATAATTACTCTAGCTAATACTCACAGTCTACCTGCTTACATTGGATATGCTTCACTAATAAACCTTTGGTCTATTGATAATGAATGTGCAACAAAAGCGAGTGAGATCGTTCACGGATTGAAAAGCATAAATTGTAATATAACCCTTTCATTTTATGCTTCACTATCAGCGGAAGCATACATAAGGCAGGGGAATGTAAAAGCGGCTATACAATTGCTAGATGAATGCTTATTGGATTGCCAGCAATATAATGAGTTTCACTATGAAGCTGAATTATATCGACGTCGAGCCATTTATTTTATGACAGGTATAAATCCCAAAATATCTTTAGCGAAGAGTGACTTAAAAAGCTCTATTGCACTTGCTAAATCTAGGGGGAATAATCTTACACTCACTCTTTCCCAAAGTTATTTAAATGAAATTTCAAACAACATAAATTAATATATTAAAAGGATACAATTATGGCAACTACAATTGCTGGTGAATGTTCATCATTTAAATCTATGGTTAACTTTAGAGTAGCTTATCTTAAGGCCTTAGCACTATCATGGAGTGACCCAGATATAGAAGAGGATTTTACTAATGGTAAGAACATACTTGAAAAGCCAATGTTTACAAAACTTCTTACCGAACCTATTCATTGGACTGCGGTAGTAACAGTAACAAAAAATAAGAAGGATGCTCATCTCGATACTCAATGGTTACCTGGAGCCACAGCAAGTTGGTTTGGTTTAAATGATAAATTTGTTATTAACCTCCCAGCAGCACCAGAAAACCCATCTGATTATGCTATAGCTCTGGCTTCGTATAATCAGATATTTCCAACGCTTATGGGGATAAAGCCTGGTTCAGATGAAGGTATGGAAGGGGTATCAGAAGATTTTATAAGCTTTAGTAATGCTCTTCTACAAGCCATTGCTCTCTGCTGGGCTACAAAAAATAAAGAAAAACCAGAGGAAAGTAAAATATTAAACTGTGCAAGTGATAATTTAAATTCTTATAACTTCGCTTATTTACTCGAACAATATGGTCTAGAGGCCTTAACTAGCTTTATCGGCTTTCGTAACCCATGGGATTTTAATTTTGCATTTAAAGAAGCCCCGACGGCTAAGTGGGATAAT
>Ga0105356_10003045_pt1 | contig 16541 bp, 14 predicted proteins | sample GOMGulsemesocosm_3_FD_83502 | JGI IMG/M metagenome (GOLD analysis project Ga0105356, IMG submission 83502) | Methane-oxidizing microbial communities from mesocosms in the Gulf of Mexico - GOM9D Gulf of Mexico | ecosystem: Environmental > Aquatic > Marine > Cold seeps | place: Gulf of Mexico...
GTTGGCAATTTCTTTGACATTTGAATGAGCGTTTTCCATGGCGTAACTAAAATCTGCCAAAGCCAACATTTTTAAATCATTATTATAGTCGCCAAAAACCATGGTTTCTTCTTTGGTAACTCCAAGTTGGTTTTGAAGAATTGAAAGTGCTTTTCCTTTGTTCGCATTGAAATTAGAAATATCAATCCAGTTTTTACCAGAAACTAGAACTTGTAAATCTTCAGAAAAAGATGCTGTGAAAGGTAAAAGATGTGTTTCAGAGCATTCTTTATGATATACAGCAATTTTAAAAAAGGTATCGTCAGTAATTTTTGTCAAATCGTCTACCAATTCAAATTTTGTGTAAAACTGACTGAAAGTTGCTATAAACTCAGGATCTTTAGATTCTACATAAGCCGCTTTCATTCCACATAAAACAATATTCGGATTCTTTATTTTTCTAAGAATTTGTAAAGGCTCTGTAATATTCTCTAAAGGAAGGTCAAAGACAAACAAATCTGTGTCGCCTTGTTTTCCATAACCTCCGTTTTCAGCAATGATGGTAATGTCGCTTTTTATTTTTTCTAGTTTTTCAGCAATGCTGTGGTATTGACGTCCACTAGCCGCAGCAAAATGGATGTTTTTTTCTTTTAAAGACTTGTGTATTTCGAAAAATTGAGCACTTACTTCATGATTCGAATTTAATAAGGTTCCGTCCATATCGGTAACCACAAGTTTGACTTTTGGGAAATCCATATTTTTGTTTTTTGCAAATGTAGGATTCTTACAGGCGTAATTTTAATAATTTTTGTATATTTGCGGCAATGATAACAAATAATAAACATAACAAAACTAGAAATAGACGCTCCTTAGAGCGCTGTCGCTGTATCCGTACAATGCGATAATTCTTTTCTTCTTGATGAAAGATTAGGTTACAGACAGAGATTTCAAGTTTTAGTTACATTATTTTTATCAAATTCCAAAATGCAATTCATTATTCGTTTTTTTAACAACAATTTTCAGAGTATCTTTGCTCCGATTTTAACGAGGGTTCGCTCTGCGTTTTTTCGCCGCCCGTTTGGGCGATAATGATATGAAAGATAGGTGAGTCCATCTTTGCAGTAAGAGAAGAAACAAGCGTTAAAAATAAATTATTTAAGGAATTAAAGTGAAGATTGTAACTACAAACAGTTCGCATAACATATATGCAGATGTCATTTGTGACACTATAGCAGACTCTGCAAAAGTTAGAGGAACAGGTATAGCAAAAAGATCTCCAGAATATATAGTATCAAAAATAGAAAGTGGCAATGCGGTTATTGCATTAGAAGGCGGTAAGTTTGCTGGTTTTTGTTATATAGAAACTTGGAGTAATAAAACCTATGTTGTTCACTCAGGTTTGATTGTACATCCAGATTTTAGAAACTTGGGATTGGCTAAGAAAATCAAAAAGAAAGTTTTTGAACATTCTAAAAAAATCTATCCAGATGCAAAAATATTTGGAATAACAACTGGATTAGCTGTTATGAAAATCAATTACGAATTGGGATACAAGCCTGTAACTTTTTCTGAATTGACAACGGATCAAGCTTTTTGGGATGGATGTAAAGCATGTAGAAACCATGATATCTTAACAAGAAATGACCATAAAATGTGTTTGTGCACAGGTATGCTACATGATCCGAATGCAGATTCTGAAAAGAAAATTTTCAATTCTAAAGTTTTGGGTAGGTTGAAGAAAATAAAAGAAGCTTTGTTTTTAAAGAAGAAAAGAAAAAAAAATAAAAAGTAGAACAGTGATTCAGTGTTGGAGTATTGGTCTCCAGTCGTTTCATCGAAAACCGATATAAAATGAAAAAAGTCGTATTAGCTTATAGTGGAGGATTAGATACATCCTATTGTGTGAAATATTTGATCAACGAGTTGAAATTAGAAGTGCATAGTATTTTGGTAAATACTGGTGGATTTACTGAAGATGAATTGAAAGTTGTAGAAGGGAAGGCTTATGAAATGGGGGTAACTTCCCATACAAATAAAAATATTTTAGAAGACTACTATTCTAAAGCTATCAAATACATGGTTTTTGGAAATGTTTTGAAAAATAATACGTATCCATTGTCAGTAAGTGCAGAACGTGTTTTTCAATCTATTGAAGTCGTGAAGTATGCGAAAAGCATAGAAGCAAATTACATTGCACATGGAAGTACAGGAGCAGGAAATGATCAAGTTCGTTTTGACATGATTTTTCAAACGATAGCTCCAGAAATTGAAATAATTACACCTATACGTGACTTGAAATTATCTCGTCAAACGGAGATTGAATATTTAAAAGGTCATGGTGTAGATATGCCTTGGGAAAAATCTAAATATTCTATAAACAAAGGAATTTGGGGGACTTCTGTAGGTGGCGTTGAAACATTAACGTCTCAAAAAGCATTGCCAGAATCTGCGTATCCAAGTCAGTTGAAAAGAAATGATGAAGAAGCAGTTACATTGACTTTTGAAAATGGAGAATTGGTAGCTTTCAATGGAACAAAAGATACACCTGTAAATAATATTTTAAAATTAGAGACGATTGCTTCTGAATTTGCAATTGGAAGAGATATTCATGTTGGAGATACGATTGTTGGAATTAAAGGGCGTGTAGGTTTTGAAGCTGCTGCGGCAACGGTTATTATCAAAGCACACCATTTGTTAGAAAAACATACGCTATCAAAAGCACAACAATTAAACAAAGAGCAATTGGCAAATACCTATGGAACATTTTTCCATGATGGTCAATATTTGGAGCCTTTGATGCGTAACATAGAAAAATTCTTAGAAGATTCTCAAAAGACAGTAACAGGTGATGTTTATGTCACTTTAAGACCTTATCATTTTATGGTAACAGGAATTGATTCTGAATTCGATTTAATGGCTTCTGGTTTTGCGGATTATGGAGAAGAAAATAATGCTTGGAGTGCTGAGGATGCAAAAGGATTTATTAAAATTTACGGAATGCAAAACAAGATTTTTTACCATGTAAATAAAGATTTGTTAGACGCATAAATGAAGTCCAAAGTCAAAAAGACTAAAGACAAAAGTGTAGTAATAATAGGAAGTTAAGAGTGGTTTTCGGCTTTTTTACTTTCAACTTTAAGACTAAAACAATGATAAAAGCAGGAATAGTAGGAGGAGCTGGTTATACAGCAGGTGAATTGATAAGATTGATAAGCAATCATAACAAAGTAACATTGGATTTTGTGTACAGTACTTCTAATGCTGGTAATAAATTGTATGCCGTGCATGCAGATTTATTGGGAGATACAGAACAAAAATTCACTAGTACAGTCAATCCAAATGTAGATGTTTTGTTTCTATGTTTAGGACATGGGAATTCTACCGCATTTTTACAAAAAAACACGTTTTCTGATGCAACTAAAATTATTGATTTATCAAATGATTTTCGTTTGAATGCAGATGCAAATTTTGAAGGAAAAGATTTTGTTTATGGATTGCCAGAAGTAAGTAAGGAAGCTATAAAATCTGCAAATTATATAGCCAACCCAGGTTGTTTTGCAACCTGTATTCAGTTTGGATTGTTGCCTTTGGCAAAAGCAAAAAAGCTTGAGAATGACATTCATATCAATGCAACTACTGGAGCTACTGGAGTAGGAGTTTCTCCAACACCCACCGCTCATTTTCCATGGAGAGATAATAATTTTTCAGTGTACAAACCTTTTACACACCAGCATTTGGGTGAAATAGGAGAAACATTGGAAAGCTTACAAGGTTCCAAAACAGGAGAATTGTTTTTTATTCCAAATCGCGGGAATTTTAGCCGTGGAATTTTTGCATCTATCTATACAAAATTTGATGGAACACTAGAAGAAGCAAAACAATTGTATACCGATTTTTATGCAGATGCACCTTTTGTTCATATAACAGATGTGCCTGTAAGTATGAAACAAGTGGTTAATACAAATAAGTGTGCCATTTCTTTAATAAAACACGGAAGTAATTTATTGATTTATTCAGCAATAGATAATCTTTTAAAAGGAGCTTCAGGTCAGGCAATTCAAAATATGAATTTGTCGTTTGGTTATGAAGAAACGGAAGGTTTGCATTTGAAAGGAACAGCGTTTTAGAAAGGAGTAAAAAGTATTAAGTCGAAAGTACAGAGTGAAAAGTACAGAGTGAGGCAATTAAACAATTAAACGTTTCAACAATTAAACATACAAAAATGAAATTATTCGACGTATACCCATTGTACAATGTAACTCCGGTAAAAGCGGAAGGTTCTTTTGTATGGGATGATAAAAATGAAAAATATTTGGATTTATATGGTGGTCATGGCGTAATTTCTATAGGACACAAACATCCACACTATGTAAAATCAATTACAGAGCAATTGGATAAGATTGGATTTTATTCCAATGCAATTCAGAATCCGTTGCAGTCTCAATTGGCAGAAATGTTAGGGAAAGCATCTGGATGTGAAGATTACAATTTATTTTTGGTGAGTTCAGGAGCAGAAGCTAATGAGAATGCTTTAAAAGTAGCTTCTTTTTACAATAACAGATCAAGAGTCATTGCTTTTGAAACGGGTTTCCACGGAAGGACTTCAGCAGCGGTTTCGGTTACCGATAATAAAAATATCATTGCGCCTATCAATGCACACAATCCAGTAACTATCTTGCCATTGAATGATGTGGAAGCTTTAGAGACTGAATTGAAAAAAGGAGATGTTTCCTCTGTGATTATTGAAGGAATTCAAGGAGTTGGTGGTTTGGATGAAGGAACTTTATCTTTCTTTCAAGTATTAAGAGAAAAAACCAAAGAATATAACGTACTTCTTATTTTAGATGAAATTCAATCAGGATATGGAAGAACGGGGAAGTTTTTTGCTTTTCAGCATCATAATATTCAGCCAGATATTATCACTACAGCCAAAGGAATGGGAAATGGATTTCCTATCGGAGGTGTTTTGATTGGAGAACATATTGAAGCAAAATATGGAATGCTAGGGACAACTTTTGGAGGAAGCCATTTGGCATGTGCAGCAGCAATTTCGGTTTTAGAAGTAATAGAGCAAGAAAATTTACTGGACAATGTAAATGATGTTTACCAACATTTCTTGAAAGAGGTTTCAAATCTTCCAGGTGTAAAGCAAATTAAAGGAAAAGGTTTGATGTTAGGTTTGGAGTTTGATTTTGAAGTTGGAGACCTACGCAAAAAACTGATTTACGACGAAAAAATATTCACAGGTGGTGCAATGAACAAATGTTTGTTACGAATATTACCTCCATTAAATGTTACAAAACAAGATATTGATGTGTTTGTAAATGCATTGAAGAAATTATTATAAATATACCTAACCTAACAGGTTTTTAAAACCTGTTAGGTTTAATACGAAAACCATGAAACATTATCTATCCATTCACGATTTACCAAGTATCAAAGATACCGTTGCAGAAGCCATTGAGTTGAAGAAAAATCCTTTGCAGTTTCAAGACTTAGGGAAAAATAAGACCATTGGTCTATTGTTTTTTAACAACAGTTTACGCACGCGTTTGAGTACTCAGAAGGCGGCTTTGAATTTGGGAATGGAACCTATCGTTATGAATTTTGGTGCAGAAGGCTGGCAATTAGAATTCGAAGATGGTAGAATAATGGATCAAGGAAAATCTGAGCATGTAAAAGAAGCAGCGCAGGTAATTTCTCAATACTGCGATGTGATTGCAATTAGAGCTTTTGCAGGATTGAAGGATAAAGAAAAGGATGAGGCTGAAGAAGTTTTAGAAAGTTTTAAAAAATATGCAACCGTTCCTATTTTAAATATGGAATCTTCAGTGGGCCATCCATTACAGGCGTTGGCAGATGCGATTACGATTGAAGAACACAAACCATCGAAAGAGAAATTAAAAGTAGTTTTATCTTGGGCACCACATCCAAAAGCTTTGCCACATGCAGTAGGAAATTCATTTGCTGAAATGGCTTTGGCAAACGAAGCTAATTTTGAAGTTGTGATTACACATCCGAAAGGATATGAGTTGGATCCAGAAAAAACAAAAGGAGCAACTATTGAGTACGATCAAAAGAAAGCTTTTGAAGGAGCAGATTTTATTTACACAAAAAACTGGTCGTCTTACAAAGATTACGGAAAAGTGATATGTACAGATGCTTCTTGGATGATTACAGCAGATAAAATGGCAGTTACAGACAATGCGAAATTTATGCACTGTTTGCCAGTTCGTAGAAATGTGGTTGTTGCAGATGCTGTTATCGACTCAAAAGAATCGATTGTAATCAAACAAGCAAATAACAGAACGTACGCCGCACAGATCGTATTGAAAAAAATACTAGAAAACACGTAAAGATGTTGTATGCAACATCTCTAAGTAAAGACGTTGCATGCAACGTCTCTAAAAAAAACATTTTTTTTATGAAACAAAAACTAACAATCATAAAAGTAGGAGGGAACGTTATCAACAACCCAGAGGCCTTAGAAAGCTTTTTAACAGACTTCGCTGCTGTTGAAGGAAATAAAATTTTGGTACACGGCGGAGGAAAACGTGCAACACAGTTGGCTGCTGATTTAGGAATCGAAGCTACTATGATAAATGGGAGAAGGGTAACCGATGTGACTACTTTAGAGATTGTAACGATGGTATATGCGGGTCTGTTGAATAAAAACATTACAGCAACGCTTCAGAAGTTTAATTGTAATGCTTTGGGACTTTCTGGTGCAGATGGAAACTCAATCCAAGCACATAAACGAATTGTAAAAGATGTCGATTATGGTTTTGCTGGAGATGTAGATGGTATCAATGAAAGCAATATTACTACTTTTATTGAAGGAGGAATGACACCTGTTTTTTGTGCAATTACCCATGATACAAAAGGACAACTATTGAATACCAATGCAGATACGATTGCTTCAACAATTGCAGTCGGAATGTCAAAGAAATATAAAGTCTCTTTGATTTATACATTTGAAAAAAATGGCGTATTGACTTCTGTAGAAGATGATAATTCTGTAATCACGGATATCAATTCAGTAAAATACGAAGCATTGAAATCAGATAAAATAATTGCAGATGGTATGTTGCCAAAAATGGAAAATTGTTTTGATGCTTTGAACAAAGGAGTGTCGGAAGTAATTATTGGAAATCCAACTGTAATTGTAAATAAAGAACAATTGTTTACAACACTTACCTTGTAGAGAAATAAATATCTAATATGATAAAAGAATTACAAGAAGAAGCATTAGAACTTCTCAAAAATTTAATCCAAATAGAATCTTTTTCTAAAGAAGAAGATGGTACTGCTATTTTGTTGTATCAATGGATGGAAGGAAATGGTATTGCGGTAAAAAGAGATTTAAATAATATTTGGGCAGTCAATAAATATTTTGATGAAACAAAACCAACGATTTTATTGAATTCTCATCACGATACAGTAAGACCAAATACGGCTTATACAAGAAACCCATTCAGTCCAGATATTGAAAATGGAAAATTATACGGATTGGGGTCTAATGATGCAGGAGGCTGTTTGGTTGGCTTGATTTCTGCTTTCACCTATTTTTATGATAAGGAAAATCTAAATTATAATTTTGTCATTGCAGCGACTGCCGAAGAAGAAAATTCCGGTGAAAACGGAATTGCATTTATGGTACCTATTTTGCCGAAAATTGATTTTGCAATTGTAGGAGAGCCTACTTTATTAGACTTGGCAATTGCCGAAAAAGGCTTGGTTGTTTTTGATGGTTTGGTAACAGGAACTCCAGGTCATGCGGCACATATTAAAAACGAAGACAATCCGATTTTCAAGGCTTTGAAAGATTTGGAATGGTTGAATACCTATAAATTCCCGAAAATTTCAGATTCTTTGGGAGAAGTAAAGATGACCGTAAGTCAGATAAATTCAGGGAAACAACACAATGTAGTTCCAGCAGAATTAAAGTTTGTAGTAGATTGCAGGGTAACAGATAAATACTCAAACAAAGAAATTGCGGAAATCATTGGAGCAAATACAGTATGTGATGTGACGCCTCGATCATTGCGTTTGAACTCTTCTTTTATCGATGGAGAGCATGCAATTGTAAAAGCAGGATTGAAATTAGGGAAGAATACATACGGATCACCAACACTTTCTGATCAATCAAGGTTGAGTTGTCAATCTTTAAAACTAGGACCCGGTGATTCATTGCGTTCACATTCAGCAGATGAATTTATTTATGTAGATGAGGTAAAACAGGGCGTTCAGTTTTATATAGATATTTTGAATGAGATAGTTTAGACTAGTATCAGTAGTTGGAGATTAGACTTTTTGCTCTTTTTCCATTAGACTATAAATACTATCTTTGCATTTTGAAAATAAATAATGATTGTGTTGTGAAATTTGATTTGCGGTTACACAATTCAACAGATAAATAGTTAGAAAATGAAACTTTGGGACAAAGGATACGCTACAGATAAAAAGATTGACATTTTTACAGTTGGTAATGATAGGATATTAGATTTAGAATTGGCTAAATATGATGTTTTGGGAAATATTGCTCAAACAAAAATGCTGAACTCAATAGGTACCATTACTGATGAAGAATTAAAAAGTTTGATTTTAGAGTTGAATGCAATTTTAAAAACTGTTGAAGATGGAACTTTTACAATTGAAGATTCTTTTGAAGACGTACATTCGAAAGTAGAGTGGTTATTGACTGAAAAATTAGGAGATGCAGGAAAGAAAATTCATACTGCAAGATCTCGTAATGATCAAGTTTTGTTAGATGTACATTTATATAGTAAAGATGCTATTTTAGAATTAAAAGATTGGGTAAAGAAATTATTCGATTTGTTGATGGACTTGGCGGAGAAATATAAAAATCACCTATTACCAGGATATACACATTTGCAGGTAGCAATGCCGTCATCTTTTGGAATGTGGTTTTCTGCTTATGCCGAAAGTTTAATTGACGATGTTCATTTTTTAGATGCTGCTTATAAAGTAGCAGATCAAAACCCATTGGGATCGGCAGCTGGTTATGGAAGTTCTTTTCCTATTGATAGAGAAATGACAACAGAATTGTTAGGTTTTGAACATTTAAAAATAAATTCAGTAGCAGCTCAAATGGGACGTGGTAAGTTAGAGAAATCAATTTCTTTTGCCATTGCTAGTGTATCCGCTACATTGTCTAAGATGAGTATGGATATTTGTTTGTATATGAGTCAAAATTTTGGTTTTGTTTCATTTCCAGATGAATTGACAACAGGCTCTAGCATCATGCCACATAAAAAAAATCCTGATGTTTTTGAATTGATCAGAGGTAAATGTAATAAATTACAAGCGTTGCCATACGAATTGACTTTGATTACAAATAATTTACCAAGTGGTTATCATAGAGATTTACAATTGGTAAAAGAGGGGTTAATTCCGTCTGTCTCTATGTTGAAATCATGTTTAGATATGATGGTGTTTTCTTTAGAAAGTATCATTATTACTGAAAATATTGTATCAGATGATAAATACAAATATATTTTTAGTGTAGAGGAGGTAAATGCACTAGTTCAAGCTGGAACTCCATTTAGAGATGCCTATAAAATTGTAGGAGCGAAAATTGAGGCTGGAGAATTTAAACCTAATTTAGATGTGAATCACACACACATCGGAAGTGTAGGAAACTTGGCTTTGGACAAGATAAAAGACAAAATGGAAGCTGCATTTTAGCAGATTGATAAAATATAAGAACAATCCGTCTATATGAATATATAGACGGATTTTTTTTTGTCTTTAAATTTCTGTAATTTTAGAGTCCCCGCCTAGAGTTAATAATCAAATTGTATTTATGATTTATATCAATGTAATTGCAGCCATGCAGACATTTTTATTTGCTTTCTTGTTGTGGAGAATAGGACGTGATAACGTGTTGAACAAATTGTTGGCATTTCTTCTTTTAATGTTGGGAATCAATCTTTTTGGAAATACCTTGGTTCTTTCAAATGTTTTGCCTCCGTTTTTAAATATTTTCTTTTTCTTGACACAAGGTGTAAGTTTATTTATTGCTCCTATTATTTTCTACTACCTGAATTTACTTTCAGGAAAAAAAACAAAATTATTACATCCATTGTTTCTGGTAAGTTTCCTATTATTTATTTATATTCTTTATTTAGGTGTCGATTTTTCTTTACAACCCTTTGAATTTCAAAAGTTGTATTTGAAAAAATTGAAATGTGTGGAGTACCCTTTTGAAATGAAAGTGTTTAATTGGTTGTTCATTTTATTACAACATATTTATTTTACAATTTCTTGGTTTCGTGTATACAAATTTAAGAAAGCAATCAAAGATGTGTTTTCGACAAGAAGTCGTACGAAGAATAATTTTGCCTTTAAATTTATTTCTTTGATATGGGTGTTGGATATGGTGTTATTGTTTAGTTATTTAATTTTACCAATTTATAAAGTTCAATATGTTGTAATTCCTGGGAAAACGATTATTGCATTTAGTTTTATTTTATATTTTGTTTTGGAACAAAATGTCATATTTAATAAAGAAAGTTATGAAGCGTATTTGAAAGACATTGCTTTGTTAAATATAGCAATTGTAGAATGTGAAGACGAAAAAGTTGCAAAAGATTTGGATGCACAAATAATTAAAGAAACTTTAGTACTTAAAAAAATGCATCTGAACCCTACGGTTACAATTTTTGATTTGTCTAAAGAAATGAACTGTTCTCATCGACTAATTTCTGCATCTATAAACAATCACTATCAAAAAACATTTTCTAGACTGGTTAATGACTTAAGAGTTGAAGAAGCAAAAAAATTATTAAAGAACAATCCGAAAGACTTGACAATGGAAGGAGTAGGTTTGGAGTCTGGATTTAATAGCAGGGCTTCTTTTTATAGAGTGTTTAAACAGAATACAAAGCTGACACCTATGGAATTTATGAATAAATACAGGGTGTCTCAGTAAGAACATTGTCTCATTTCATGTTTTGAGACATTGTTTAAATGATAATAACGGAGTAGCATCTGTACCTTTGTCTTAGTTAAGGACTGAACAAGTGTGAATGTATTAACAGGGCATTATTTGGATTTATGATTGTTTGATAGCACGTGCATAAAAGACATTTTTAGGGAATTGAAATTGTGTGAAATAAATTTTTGATAATTGTCCTGTTTATAACGATATGAATAATTGTAAAATCTTTTGAAAAAGAAAGTAAGTTGTATCGATTGATGCAATAAGAATAAGGTAACAGAAGCATTTACTATTATATAAATTCTTTAGGGGGTAGGGAATAAAGTATAATTTTAGTGAATGTGGATGTTACTTTTTTTTTGATATAAATTAAACCTTAGGCCGAATCTGTAGACTTTCCCTAGTTAGACTGTTTGTTTTTTTAATGAGAACCATCACAAAAAGGAGGGGAACCAGTATTCCCACAGGTGCATAAAAATTCTTTAGCTGTTCTTTTGGCTGTAAATAAAATAGGTTGATTGGAAGTGGTTTTATGTGTTCCATCACAGAAAGGGAGTGTTTCAGATTTTACACAAGTGCACCATTTATAGGTTGTCCCTTCTATAAGTTCTTCTGCTTTTGGTGTAGGAATAACTTTCATTTTATACAAGTCATAAAAAAGCAGCTAATGTATAAAAATACTTTAGCTGCTTCTTTTAATTAAATATTTGATAGTTAGCTATGAATTGATCTGTCAGCAGTAGCTGCTAGACAAGCTTCTTTGATAGCTTCTGTGTAGGTTGGATGCGCATGAGACATTCTAGAAACATCTTCAGCAGAAGCTCTAAATTCCATTGCTACAACAGCTTCAGCAATCATATCAGCAGCACGTGCACCAATCATATGGACTCCTAATATTTCATCTGTAGTTGCATCAGCTAGTACTTTTACCTGTCCATCTATATCCATACTTGCTCTAGCTCTACCCAAAGCACGCATGCTAAAAGATCCAGCTTTGTATGCAATCCCTTCTTCTTTTAATTGTTCTTCTGTTTTTCCAACAGCAGCAACTTCAGGCCAAGTGTAAACCACACCAGGAATTAAGTTGTAGTTGATATGTGGTTTTTCACCAGCAATAAATTCAGCTACCATAGTTCCTTCCTCTTCAGCTTTGTGAGCCAACATAGCACCTTTAACTACATCACCAATTGCATAAATATTAGGAATGTTTGTTTGCAAATGATCATTGGTTTCAATCTGGCCTCTTTCCGTAGTTTTGATTCCTATAGTGTGTAAGCCCAATCCATCAGTAAACGGTTTACGGCCAACAGAAACTAAGGTATAGTCTCCTTTAAATTCTATAGACCTTCCTTTTTTATCATCAGCAGTAACAACAACTTCGTCTCCATTGTTTGTCACAGAAGTAACTTTGTGACTCAAGAAAAATTTCACGCCTTGTTTTTTTAGTGATTTTTGCAACTCTTTAGAAAGCATTGCATCCATCCCTGGAATAATTTTAGGCATAAATTCGATTACAGAAACTTGTGCTCCCAATCTAGAGTAGACTTGCCCAAGTTCCAATCCAATTACACCACCTCCAATTACAATTAAATGTTTCGGAACTTCTGTTAAACTTAAAGCTTCAGTAGAAGTAATAACACGTTTTTTGTCTAAAGAAATAAAAGGAAGCGTTGAGGGTTTAGACCCTGTTGCAATAATAGTTTTTGCAGCTTCTATTTTTTCTACAGAACCATCAGGTTTGGAAATATTGATGTGTGTGGTATCAAAAAAAGCACCTGTACCTTCATACAAGTCAATTCCGTTTTTGTCCATTAGATAATTGATTCCTCCAGAAGTTTGACTAACAACTTCTCCTTTACGAGCAATCATTTGCTCAAAATTAAGGCTCAACCCTTCAACTCCAATACCGTGTTTTTCAAAGTGTTTTTTTGCATCGTGGTAATGATGAGATGAGTCTAACAGTGCTTTAGAAGGAATACATCCTACGTTCAAACAAGTTCCACCTAAAGTAGAGTACTTTTCAATAATGGCAGTTTTTAAACCCAATTGTGCGCAGCGAATTGCGGCAACATATCCTCCTGGTCCTGAACCTATAACAGCTACATCGTATTTAGTCATAATGTGTTTCTTAAAAATTTACGAGGCAAATTTAATGAAAACGTTTCAAGAGATCACTTTATATTTTGTAATTATTTTTCAATAATTTTGGAAATCTGTTTGATTTAAAACTCTGATTTTACAGTTGTTTAGAAAAAATAGGGTTATAGTTTTTTTTATTGATTATTAAGAGTAGATTTGACAGTTATTAAATTATTTGTCTAATCAAGTTGAGTGCAAGTGTTTTTGAAATAACAGCGTCTTAAATAAAATTTTAAATATATCAGTATGTGTAATCTTTTTAAGTATTTATTACTAGTTCTAACTTCTTTTAATTTGGCTTGCAATAGTAAAGTTGTTAAAAAGAAAGAAGTAGAAACCAAACCAAATATCATTTATATTTTGGCAGATGATTTGGGGTATGGAGATTTAAGTAGTTTTGGACAAACTCATTTTGAAACACCAAATATTGATAAATTGGCAGCAGAAGGAATGGTATTTACACAACATTATTCTGGATCTACAGTTTGTGCACCCTCGAGATCTACTTTATTAACAGGGCAACATACAGGTCATACACCTATTAGAGGAAATAAGGAAGTGCAACCAGAAGGACAATGGCCAATGCCAGCTGCTTCTTATACTATTGCAGAAATGCTGAAAGAAAATGGGTATGCCACAGGCGTTTTTGGAAAATGGGGATTGGGTTTCCCTGGTTCAGAAGGAGATCCAAACAACCAAGGGTTTGATGAGTTTTATGGATATAATTGCCAAAGGATAGCACATAATTATTATCCAGAGCATATGTGGCACAATCAAGAAAAGGTATTGTTAAAAGGAAATGAAGGAACGGGAAGAGCTATTTATGCACCAGATCCATCACATCAACAGGCAATTGATTTTATGGTAGGAAATAAAAAAAAGAACAAACCTTTTTTTATGTTTTACGCATCTGCGATACCACATGCAGAATTGTTTGCTCCTGATAGTTATATTGAAAAATATAGAGGGAAATTTTTACCAGAGAAGAATTACAAAGGAGTAGATAGCGGAAAAAACTTTAAAAATGGAGGCTATGGTTCTCAACCAGAAAGTCATGCTGCATTTGCTGCTATGATTAGCTATTTGGATGACCAAGTTGGAGAATTATTAACGAAACTAAAAGAATTGGGATTGGATAAAAATACAATTGTAGTATTTACATCTGACAATGGCCCTCATAAAGAAGGAGGAGCAGATCCAGATTATTTCAATAGCAATGGTGTTTATAAAGGATACAAACGGGATCTGTATGAAGGTGGAATTCGTGTGCCAATGATAGTGAGATGGCCTGGTAAAATAAAGAAAGGTTCGAAATCAGATCATGCTTCTGCTTTTTGGGATGTAATGCCTACGGTTGCTGATGTAATTGGAATTGAGAAACCTAAAAACATTGATGGAATTTCTTTTTTACCAGCTTTACTAGGAGAAACTCAAAAAGAACACGATTATTTGTATTGGGAGTTTCATGAAAGAGGAGGAAGACAAGCGTTGCGTAAAGGAGATTGGAAATTAGTGAAATACGATATCAATAAGAAGGTTTTAAGGCCTTTTGAATTGTACAATATAAAAGAAGATCCAAGTGAATCTAATAATTTAGCAGAGGTACATCCCGAAAAGAGAGATGAGTTGATAGCATTGTTGAAAAATGCACGAACAGATTCTGATATTTATAAATTTAAGTCTGTTTCTTATAATGCTGAAAAAAAATAGAAGCGTATTTTCTGTTGAGTATAGTATAAGTTTGTTTATTCTTAATTGCTGGGAAATCCAAGCATGTCACCCATGCCAACGGTAAATAACCAACAGCCATAGAGGGTATGTTCTATAGAAACTAATAAAAAGGATTTCGTTTTGAAGTAAGAATAACCAAAAATAAGACCACCTACAAAAGTTAGTCCTAATACAAGAGTGTTTTGAAAAAACAAATGCCCCATGGAGAATACAATGGCATTGACTACGATTAGCAGTGTTTTATTTTTAAATAAAGAGGAATATCTTTCAAAATAAAAACTTCTATAAATCAATTCTTGCGGAAGTACAGAGAGAAAACTGTAAACAAATAAGATAAGCAACCATAATTTTGGTTTCGTTATCAATACATAAAATAACTTCTCAGGATACATGGAATAGAGATATGTAATAGAGAGCAATACAAGTCCGCAAAAATTGAGGACTACCTGACCCGCATATTTATTGGTAAATGGTTTGAATCCGTGTTTAAAAAACGGATATCGTGTTTTTAGTAAAGTCCGGAGCATGTATGCGAAACCAATAATTCCCATCGCTAATTTTATCCAAATGTTAAAAGGGAAGCAAAGAGATATGGGGAAAGCGATAAACAATAAAATAAATTCTATAATTATATATTTCTGCTTAAATTGATTCATAGTTTTCTTTTGAAAAATTGATAAGGATGAAGATACTGAAAATAGCTAGGTTTTTTCATTTCAATTTAAGAGAATAAAGAGAAATACAAATAGCTCTATTTTTTAAAAAAAAGTAATGTTTTAAGAAAAAAAGCGACCATATCTTTTTAAAGAAACCTGAATTTAAAATTGTGAAAAATGAAATTTATTGGTACTACAGAGGAGTATTTACATTTGGAGACTTTAGGAGCTGAAAATTGCCAGGTTCTTAAGGAGGTTATTGAAAGTAGTTTGACAATTTTATGGTTTGAAACGGGAAAAAGTAGTTTGATTATTGATGGAAGGGAAAGAAAGTTTTCCAAAAATGAAATTTTGTATGTAACCGAATTTCATAAAGTTGAGGTAGTATTTTTAGATGCTGTTCGGTTTGTAAGATTTAACAGACCATTCTATTGTATTTTAGACCATGATGCAGAAGTAGGGTGTAGTGGTGCTTTGTTTTTTGGAGCTTCTCAATTGCCTGTAATTAAAATTCCGAAAATTGAATTGGAGAAATTCGAAACACTTTGGAAGATGTTTATCATTGAAATGCAGTCCAATGATAGTTTGCAGATAGATATGTTGCAAATGATGTTAAAGCGTTATTTAATATTGGGTACACGGGTTTATAAGTTACAAGAAAAATACCCTGAGAATAATGAGCATGACAATCTTGTGCGAGAATTTAATTTTTTGGTTGAAAAGCATTTTAAAACAAAACAAACTGTTACAGAATATGCAGACATGTTGCACAAGTCTCCAAAAACAATTTCCAACATCTTTTCAAAATTAGGCACTAAAACACCGTTGCAATATATTCAAGAGCGTAAAATATTAGAAGCTCGTAGACTTTTACGGTATTCGAATTTACAAATTAAAGAAATCTCTTATCAAATTGGATTTGGAGATTTACAAGCATTCAGTCGATTTTTCAAGAAATACGAAGGCATTTCTCCATCAGAATTTAAAGAAAAACGATTTTAGGAAAAATAGCCAACTTATAAGGAAATCTTACCTACCAGATTGCTTTCATGTCGTTGCATCTTTGCAGTATA
>Ga0105356_10003046_pt1 | contig 16539 bp, 12 predicted proteins | sample GOMGulsemesocosm_3_FD_83502 | JGI IMG/M metagenome (GOLD analysis project Ga0105356, IMG submission 83502) | Methane-oxidizing microbial communities from mesocosms in the Gulf of Mexico - GOM9D Gulf of Mexico | ecosystem: Environmental > Aquatic > Marine > Cold seeps | place: Gulf of Mexico...
AAGAACAATTTGAGCTGCTATTTAGCGATTTTGATATACAACCGCTCGCCTCTGCTTCTATTGCGCAAGTACATACCGCGACCTTAATAGAAGATAACCAACCGAAAAATGTCGTGATAAAAGTATTACGTCCTGGTATCGAAAAAACTATTAAAGCCGATGTAAAAGTTATGGCAACGATGGCGCGCATCGTCGCCAGGTTACTGCCTGACGGTAAGAGACTAAGACCAAAGGAAGTGGTTGATGAATATCGAAAAACTATTTTAGACGAGCTTGATTTGGACCGAGAGGCCGCTAATGCTATTCAATTAAGAAGAAATTTCTCTCAAGGAAGTGATAGTGACAATCAGTTATATGTCCCTGAAATTTACAGTGAATATAGCGTTAAAAATGTCTTAGTAATGGAGCGTATTTACGGCATAGGCGTCAGCGAAATAGCAACCATGCAGCAACTTGGTGTTGATATGAAACTGCTCGCTGAACGTGGTGTAGAAGTATTTTTCACTCAAGTATTTAGGGACAGTTTTTTTCACGCAGATATGCATCCCGGCAATGTTTTTGTCGATGTAACAAATCCGGGCGATCCCACTTGGATTGCGATTGATTGTGGCATTGTTGGTACGCTAAATAGAGAAGATAAACGTTATCTAGCGGAAAATTTTGTCGCCTTTTTTAATCGCGACTACCGTAAAGTTGCTCAGCTGCATGTTGATTCAGGCTGGGTACCAATTGAAACCAGTGTTGATGAATTTGAATTTGCCATTCGCACTGTGTGTGAACCTATATTTAATAAGCCATTGGCTGAAATATCTTTTGGCCAAGTACTAGTAAACCTGTTTAACACAGCTCGCCGCTTCAATATGGAAGTTCAACCGCAATTAGTATTACTACAAAAAACCTTGTTATATATTGAAGGTCTAGGGCGTCAGCTCTACCCTCAGCTCGATTTATGGCAAACAGCCAAACCTTTTCTCGAAGACTGGGTCAAAGCGCAAATGGGCTTAAAAGCTGTTTTCAGTAAAATAAAAGAAAACATTCCTTTTTGGAACGAAAAATTACCTGAAATGCCGGATTTGGTTTATGATTATTTAAAGCTAGGCAAGGAGTCTCAGCAACAACAAGTTTTACTACTTAAAGAAATTCAACAACAAAATCAAAAAAATGGCCTCAAAATCGTCTATAGTATTTTAGTAGGCTCGATGATTATTTGTTTAGCTATCATATTTCATTAGTTCGTATCATTTGTCAGAGGTAATTAATTTTATGACTGGATCAGGGAAAAAAGTACTAATTGTTGAGGACGAGCCACTTATAGCGTCGCTTTATCAAGAATTTTTAAACGATTATGGCTTTGATTCAACTATCTGTGAAGATGGTGAACTGGCTTTAAATACTTTTGAAAAAGCTGGTCAAGCATTCGATGTTGTTATTACCGATCAAACTATGCCGAAGATGACAGGCACAGAACTGAGTGTAGAATTACTTAAAATATCACCCAACTTACCCATTATTTTACTAACTGGCTCAAGTGAAGTTTTACTCGCTGAAGAAACAAATAAAATTGGCATTCAGCACTTTATTAAAAAGCCAGTAAGCTTAGTCACCTTAAAACAAACCATTGATACTTGTTTAGCCTAATAAGTCCTGCTAGGTAACAACCAGCTAAGATTTTTTCTTATTCAAAAGTTCACGCATACTAGCAACGCCCATTTTTGCAGTTTGTTGCTTTTGTTCGACGCTTTTTTTGGTCTGGGATAATTCCCAACTTAGGTCGTCTTGCGGTAATTCATGTAAAAAACGACTAGCCTCCGTACGGGATACCTCACCAAATTGACGACGCTCACGTGCATAAGTGAAAATAAGCTCGCGTTGCGCCCGTGTAATACCTACATAAGCTAAACGACGCTCTTCTTCTACGTTACCCTCATCAATACTCGTTTGATGCGGTAATAAGCCTTCTTCCATACCAATTAGAAATACGTAAGGAAACTCTAGCCCTTTCGATGCGTGCAAAGTCATTAATTGTACTTGGTCTGCATCGTCTTCGTCTTCACCACGCTCCATCATGTCACGTAACGTCAACCGAGTAACAACTTGTGGTAATGTCATCGGCTCTTCATCTTCGTCGCCTTCGAGCATTTGCTGGACCCAACTAAATAACTGGATAACATTTTTCATCCGCATTTCAGCGGCTTTAGCGCTTGGCGAAGTATCATATAACCAATCTTCATAATTGATTTCCCGCACCATAGCTCTTAAAACAGCAGGAGTATCGCCTCGTTCAGTTTGATCTGATGTTTCAACAAGCCAATGACTGAAACGTTGCACACTCGCCAATCCACGCCCTTGCAAATGTTGCTCAAGACCTAATTCAAAACTGGCAGCAAACATACTTATTTGTCGCATGTTGGCATAACTGCCTAGCTTTTCTAAAGTTGTTGGACCAATTTCACGGCGTGGAACGTTCACAATACGTAAAAAAGCATTATCGTCATCTGGATTCACTAGTACGCGTAAAAATGCCATCATGTCTTTTATTTCTGAACGCGAAAAAAACGAGGTACCACCACTAATTTTATAAGGTATGCGGTTGGTCATTAACGCCTTTTCTAACAAACGCGATTGATGATTACCACGGTATAAAATTGCATAATCTTTGTATTTACTTTTATTAATAAAACGATGGCCGATAAGTTCACCAATCACACGCTCTACTTCATGCTCTTCATTTTTAGCTTGAACTACCCGTAATTCAACACCATAGGCAAGCTCACTAAACAAGGCTTTATCATAAACATGTGGGTTATTAGCAATGAGAATATTGGCACACTTAAGAATTCGGCCACTTGAACGATAATTTTGTTCTAACTTAATTAATTCTAACGAAGGATAATCTTGCCCTAACAGCACAAGGTTTTGTGGTTTAGCACCACGCCACGAATAAATTGACTGATCATCATCGCCAACCACAGTCAATAACCCTTTTTCACCACTGATCAGTTTCACTAATTCGTATTGGCTGGCATTGGTATCTTGGTATTCATCGACTAACATATATTGAATTTTTTTCTGCCATCGATCACGAACCTCTGCAAAATTTCGTAATAATAACGTTGGAATTAGAATCAAATCATCAAAATCAAGCGCATTATAGGCTTTCATATGTTTTTGATATTGCCCGTAAAACTCAGCATACATTAAACTATCAGCATCACCAGCCTGCTTAATCGCAGCATCTGGCAAGAGTAAATCATTTTTCCAATTAGAAATCTTACTTTGCAATTGACTTAACAGGTCTTTATCACCTTCAAGCTTTTCTATAGTCAGCTCTTTAAGTAACGCCAAGGTATCTTGATCATCAAATAATGTAAAACCAGGTTTAAAACCCAATACCTTTATTTCTTTACGAATAATTTCTAAACCGAGCGAGTGAAACGTTGAAACAGTTAAACCGCGGGTGAGTTTTTTATCCATCATTTTAACAACACGCTCTTTCATCTCACGTGCGGCTTTATTAGTAAATGTAACTGCGGCAATATTACGTGCTTTATAGCCACACTTTTCAATTAAATAAGCGATTTTCTGACAAATAACCCCAGTTTTACCACTACCTGCACCAGCCAAAACAAGACATGGGCCACTGACATATTTAACTGCTTTATTTTGACCTGGATTTAATTTCATTAGGCTTCGTTATCGTTTATAGCTGACGTAATTCAAGGGCGAAGATTTTACCCTGTTTATATTTGTCCGTATAGGATAGCCAGCCGATTAATTTAACCATTGGCAAAATATGCAAATACATTACAATAAGAGCAATTAATGCTTTTGAGATAGACTGATGATCAACGCAAAAAAAATTGAAGACATTGCTAAGCAAGTTACCGATGCCATTCCGCCAAGCTTAAAGAACATAGCTAATGATTTCGAAGAAAAAACCAAGTTGATCATACAGCGCAAGCTCTCACAATTAGATGTAGTAACACGCGAAGAATTTGACGTACAAACACAAGTATTGTTAAAGACACGCGAAAAATTAGCTGAATTAGAGAAAACGGTTGCAGAGTTAGAACAAAGATTTACCGCTAAATAAGCGGGATTTGTCCTAATATAGAGAAATAAAATGAAGAGAACATTTTGCTCTCTTCATTCTATGTTAGCGATAACTCGTCGCCTGTTCACCCATTAACAACCTAACTTGATGTTAATGAGTACAGACACACTTTATTTTAGTTCAGCACCTTAAAAGTTACTTTACTCGCGGTATTTTTACCATGATACAAGCGATGATTCGCTTTAATAAAGTCACTCTCTTTTGCCTCAAAGATATTATCGACATATTTTTGCGGGTTTCTATCTAAAAATGGAAACATAGAGCTTTGTACTTGAAATTGAATTTTGTGGCCACGTTTAAAAGTATGTAAAACATCATATAAATCAAAATTAACCGGTGTCACTTGATTAGCGACAAACGGTTTTGGCTCTGACATAGAGTCTCTAAATCGCCCGCGAATAGAGCCCCAGCGTACTAATTCATGACGATTACCATGCTTTTTATCAAACTTTTCTGTATTACTGTCTATCTTTGGAAAAACATCAACTAACTTAACAATAATATCAGCTGCCGTTTGTGACGTTGAAAACTGTAAAGCCAACTGCAAATCACCAGAAATAGTTAGGTCTTCTGTTAAAGGCTCACTTTCAAAAGTTAATACGTCAGGCCTGCGTGCAGTAAAACGTTGATCTTCTGCCATATATTCTTTATCCCAGCCGCGACCAATTTTTTTTGAATGCGGAACAGGTTTATTAGGATCACTAATAAACTCACTAAAACCTTTTGTATTCGTAGAACTTTTTTCTGCTAACTCTTCATTAGCAGAAAAATACAAGGTCTTAGTTGAAACATTTTTTGGTGGCCATTGGCTAAAACTGCGCCAGCGATTAGCACCCGTTTCAAATACTGTCGCTGTAGCAATGTCAGCTTGACCGTCTTTTAGATGTTTTTGAAAGAAGGGCAACAATATGCGTTTTTGAAACCACTTACTAGTATTGAAGCCGAGTTGCGCCTCGCCCATATTACTCGCTTCTTCACTATTCCATTGACCGTGAAACCAAGGCCCCATAACCAATTTTATATGCTCTTTTTTATTGTGATCGGACATAGTTTCATAAGTTTTTAATGGACCATACAAATCTTCAGTATCATACCAACCGCCAACAACTAGCGTCGCAGGTTTGGTTTTCTTAAGGTGTGGTAATAGATTACGCGCTTGCCAAAAATCATCGTAATTGGGGTGAGTAACAAGTTCATTCCAAAAAGGACGCGTGCCCTTAAAATACTTTTCATTTGCTTGGTTAAGTGGCCCCATATCTTTGTAAAACTGATAACCATCAAATAAAGGCATTTTAGTCCCTTCGGGCCAATAATCATGCTTACCATCAGGGAAGTTATCAAATACATCCATAAAGGCAAATGCCATTGAAAGTACAAATGCACCGTTACGATGAAAATCATCAAAAAACCAATCTGCGATTGGTGCTTGCGGAGAAATTGCCTTTAACGCTGGATGCGCATTAATTGAAGCAACAGAAGTATAATAGCCAGGATAAGAAACTCCCCACATACCTACTTTGCCATTATTATTCTGAATATTTTTTAAAAGCCATTCAATGGTATCGTAAGTATCTGTTGCATCGTCAACAGCCTTACCGCCCCTTTTATAGGCGTCTTGTGGTCGCATATTGACATATTGACCTTCCGATCTAAATTGACCTCTAACATCTTGAGATACAAAAATAAACCCGTCTTGTTCAAAGCTCTCAGAGGGCCCAAGTCTTTTACTGTATTTATTAGCTCCATATAAATCTGACGCATAAGGTGTTCTAAACAATAAAAATGGGTATTTTTGACTGCTGTCATAGGGAACGTAAACAACTGTATATAGCTCTTTACCATCACGCATTGGAATACTGTATTCATATTTTGCAAAGTTTTCTCGAATATACTCTGCTCGCTCATCAGTCTTTTTATCTTCAAACGCCGTTGCATCAACAGCAATGAGAAATAAAAAGCTCACTAATAGGTTTGCCAAAAATTTCATCTCAGTCCTTATGTTTTGTCATTAATGGCGGTTAACATACAAGCTATTATCTGGATTGTCGAACCAATATTTTAATTATTTACCTTGTTTTATAATAGCTTAAGAATTAATGATACACAGCCTTCTTTACCATTTGTAAGAATTTCCCGACACAGGTTTAGATATTAGAGTTACGGGTGTAGCTTTCATTGAAATACTTTTGAGAGACCAGTGCATGTACGTTCCTGTCCATCCATGAATCCGCGCTATTGCCTACACCAATGTAGATACTTATGATTTGTCTGGAACGACGTATAAGAACGAACTAATGCCGTGTAGACAGAATATCTAGGAGCGGCCATGACACCACGATATCCTGTGCATATACGAAATTATGCTCCTGCAATTTCGCTATACCGTACATCCTGTACATATATACGCTATTGTTCCCTCGATATACCGCTCATCGACGTGCATGGATGCACTAATGCCTTGAAAGACAGGATGTCTGAGAAAGGTCTGTACATAAAAAAGCCCATTGCATCAACAATGGGCAGAAGGGCAATGAATATTTCATAGCTAAGGTTGGACTGTTTTCAATAAGTTACTTTTCTTTCATATTCCATAAAATGTCTTGGCCACTGCCCATAACAGTGGTCGGTAATTTACCATCCCATTGCTGTGCTTTAACGTAATCAACCAATACCTTACTATTCTTAATCGCCGCGGCTTTTTTCTGAATTGCTAATGCTTCCGCAATACCTTTAAGTTTAATCGCCTCAGCCTCAGCACGCGCCTCGGTAGTGATCGCATAAGCTGAGCCATCAGCACGAGCTTTTTCCGCGTCACGTTTCGCTTCCGCGGTGTTTACTTCACGCTGTGCTTCTAATTTTTGACGCTCTAAGCGATGCTTTTCAGCCGCTGCTAAATTTTTCTCAGTTTGCTTAGTTTCAATACTTTGCAGGTATTTTTTCGGCAAAATTAAGTTTTCAATTTGCACACTATCCAATTTAACCGGAAACTCACTCATGGCAGATAACAGAGTTTCTTCTATTTTTTGAATCACTTTGCCACGATTTTGAATAATTTGTTCGGCTTTAAAGCGTGCTAAAGCATCTTTGGTGGCAGAACGTAAACGAGGATCGAGAATACGATTTTCAAATTGATCTAGACCGCCATAACCTTTATAAAGTTCAAAGGCTTCGACTCGATTAACCGTCCAGTTAACCGAAACTTCCGCTTGCACTGGCATTTGCTCGAAAGTCGATGCTTTCATATTTTCAGTATTTTTACGAGTACGTATTTCTAATTCTTCAATGGTGTCAGCAAAAGGTACTTTAGTATGTAAGCCCGGATTCACCTGAGTGGTTGCTTCACCAAAACGCTTAACAATACCGACATGACCTTCATCGATAGTATAAAAAGCGCTCCATGCGCCAATTGCGATAACGACACCAATTGCACCTAAGGTAAACTGCTTACCTAATTTTGAGGTATCAACTGCTGTTGGAGTTAGTCCGTTATTCATATTATTTTCTCCTAATAATTTTGTACCGTTTGTTGAATTATTTGTATTTATAAAACGACAAGACATAACATGTCACGAAGGACATATTATGTCAACTATGTTTTTACACAAAATTTTATAACATAAGTTTATGCAGCTGTAATAATTGCTTAATTTCGGTTTTGTGCTCAATAACCTGCTGATATATCCAGGTATAGTGATCATTTCGCCAAAAATTTTGCACACGCTTATAACGCTCATCACTAAGTAACTGTGCGACAGCATCAAGCTCTAAAAAACAAACAACAAGGTGTAAATAACTCGAATACTTATCGCGCGCACCGAGAGGAAAGCCTACAGGGGGATCAGGAAAACGTAACTTTAATGCAGAAATAACTTTATCCAACGCGGGTTGACGACTTTCAAGATACCAGTGAATGTTTTCATGCAAATAAGTAGATAATAATAAATCGATAGCTTGGTTATTCTTATCTTGAGGGTTGTTGCTAATATTATGCCGCGTATGTAGGGTTAATACTGGATGGCTACGTGGTATTGCCTTTTCATCGATATGTATAGCCTGAGTAAACTGCCATTTAGCTAAATCATGTGCGCTATTTAGCGCTTTAATTAGTTTTATTGTTTCCTTTTCACTATTAGAGTTATGTGCTGTCGAAAATTCTAATGCATGTAATGGCAACATTATGATAAATGCTACGACACCATAGAATGCATAACGAGTTAATTCTGTTATTCTACGTTGTATTAATTTCATTTGAACATCCTTCTTTCTAATACAAAGCCCATTATTCCAGCGCTAAAAAGCAAAACACCTAATATTTGTAGCCAAGCATTAATTCGCTGCGTGATCAGCATTTCTTTATCAAAACGATATCGACGCTTGCCGCCATCAACATCGACAACAAATACATCACCTAAATTTTCCGCAGATAGATAGATCAGATCATCTCGTCTTTTTGTCATTTCAAGCGCTTTAGCGTCAATCAATTTATTTACTGTTGAACGAGGAAGTAGCCGACGCCAATTAGAGAATATATTATTGGGTTCACCCGCTAATATAACTCCCTGTGATTCATACTGATAATGAACATCACGAAATAGCTTCGCGCTAAATCCAGTGTAAAAAAGAGTTGTCGCAATGATAAGTAAAGCACTAGACAAATAAAGAAAATGTCGTTGATTGCTCAAATTTTCTTTATTTTGTGCAGCTAACCAATGCTCTATATCAGGGATTTGACTTAAGTGAGAGGTTAAATAACGATTATCGAAATCTCCTAAAAACTGCTCTACTGAAATATCAAAGGCAACCAGTAATTTACGAAATATTTCATTAGAAGGTATTGATTTGTCATTTTCTAATTTAGATAAATACGATTGCTCTATATTCGCTAAAGCCGCTAACTCTGGCTGACTTAAGGCCTTATTGCTTCTTAATTTTTTTAATTGTTCACCAAGCGTCATCATTAATCCTTTTTATTTAAATTATAAATACCAAGTCCATTAAGTTTTTCCCACTCAGAGCTTGTCAGTGGTTTGAGAACAATTGGAATTTTTTACATCATAGTTATTCTATATGAAAGAAATTCCGTGCAGTTATCGAATCGCTGACAAACTCCCGAAGGGCGAGTTTAAAAGGCTTACATGCTGCGTTATGATTTCGACAATGGAACAAACCAGTCTCTTCAATCAATGCCTTGCCTCTAAGCCTTTAAGTCTCGCTGAGTGGGAAGAAACTTAATGGAATTTGTATAAGTTGCCGCCGACTGCACGGGCTATTCTTAGGTATTCCAACGAAAATATAAAGCTGAATAATTGAGAATAAGCTTGAATATGCATGAATTATCAAATTGAGTGAGGTTATTAAGAAAAAAGCAGTCAAAGACTGCTTTTTTGGTGCTAATAACTAAGACAGGTTAAGACAAAAACGCCTGATACGCTTTATTATCTGTTTCTTCTTGCCATTCGTAAGCCAAATCTTTTAAGTGATTAAAGAAATCTAATTGGTCATCATTATCCACTTCAAAGCCGGCTAATACTTGACCAAAAGCAGCGCCATGATTACGATAATGAAACAACGTAATATTCCAATGTTCACCTAAGGTATCAAGAAAGTTTTCTAATGCGCCAGGATATTCAGGAAACTGAAAACGAAAAATACGTTCTTGTGAAGGCGTAGCGCTTTGCCCGCCAATCATATAACGAACATGCAATTTAGCTAGTTCGTTATCAGTAAAATCATTAACTTGATACGCCTTCTTAGACAAAAGCTCAAGGAGTTGATCCCGTTCTTGTTGACCACCCGTTCGCACACCTACAAAAATGTTTGCTTCTGGTGAGGTATGTTTACCAACCGCTCGATAGTTAAATTCAGTGATCACTCGACCTTCAAGTGCATGGCAAAAATTACGAAAACTACCTTTTTCTTCAGGAATAGTAACCGCTAATACCGCTTCTTTTTGTTCACCCAATTCACAGCGTTCTGAAACATAACGCAAAGTATGAAAATTCATATTTGCGCCTGAAAGAATAGCGACTAAGGATTCATTACCCTGACTGGTTTGACAATATTTTTGTAACCCCGCTAATGACAAAGCGCCTGCTGGCTCAGCAATCACTCGAGTTTGTTCAAAAACATCCTTAATTGAAGCACAAATTTCGTCGGTAGTTACCGTAATAACTTCGTCACAATAATGTTTGATTAAATTAAAGGTATGATCACCAATACGTTTAACAGCAACGCCATCAGCAAATAAGCCTACTTGCGCTAAATCAGTAGGTTCACCTGCTTCCATCGCTGCCTTTAAACAAGCAGAGTCTTCGGCTTCAACAGCAATCACTTTAATATTTGGCTGTAGCTGCTTTAGATACACAGCCATTCCCGCTAACAAACCACCGCCGCCAACGGGAATAAAAACCACATCAGATTTGGGCTGCTGTTGTAATAACTCCTTTGCCACCGTGCCTTGTCCCGCTATCACATCAACATCATCAAACGGGTGAATAAGTGTTTTTTGCTCTTCTAATGCATATTGCTGTGAGGCAACTTGCGCTTCATTAAAGCTTTTACCGACTAACCTAACTTCAGCACCAAAACGGCGAACATTATCTACTTTGATATCCGGCGTGGTAATTGGCATAACGATAGTTGCTTTGATACCAAGCTTATGGGCAGCAAGTGCTAAACCTTGAGCATGATTCCCCGCAGACGCTGCAATAACCCCATGAATACATTGTTCTTCCGAAAGGTTACTAAGCTTATTATAAGCACCACGAAGCTTAAACGAATGAACCGGTTGTTGATCTTCACGTTTAAGGAAAATTTGATTACCTAAGCGCGCTGATAACTTAGTTAATGGCGTTAACTCGGTTTCAACCGCAACATCATAAACTGGCGCTAATAATATTCTCCGTAGATAATCCAGCGCTTGTTCTTGAGTTTCTTTTGCAAGCACTAACGCTTGCTGCTCAGAATCAGTCATTATTTTTGACATCCTTTACGCAATCACCAGCGAATTCATCCAGTAATTCACGATTACGTACTGCGCCTTTGTCAGCACTTGTGGCTAACATCGCGTAGTTCTTAAGAGCATAACTAATAGGACGAATACGGTTTAATGGCTTCCACGCATCTTTACCTTTAGTCTCCATATTAACGCGACGCTGGGCTAATTCTTCTTCACTGACGTTTAATTGAATAGCACGATTAGGAATATCAATATGAATAATGTCGCCTTGCTCAACTAAAGCAATAGTACCGCCACTGCCTGCTTCAGGAGAAACGTGACCAATAGATAAACCAGAAGTACCACCCGAAAAGCGGCCATCTGTTAATAATGCACAAGCTTTACCTAAGCCCATTGATTTTAAATAAGTCGTTGGGTACAACATTTCTTGCATACCCGGACCACCTTTAGGGCCTTCATAACGAATAACTACCACTTCACCAGCAACCACTTTACCGTCGAGAATACCTGCAACAGCTGCATCTTGGCTTTCAAAAACATGAGCAGGGCCAGTAAATATTAAGTTATCGTCGGATACACCTGCTGTTTTAACAACACAGCCATCTAGCGCAATATTTCCAGATAAAACAGCTAAACCACCTTCGGTTGAAAAGGCATGTTCAATCGAGCGAATACAGCCGTTTTCACGGTCATCATCTAAAGTATCCCATCGACAATCTTGGCTAAACGCTTTTGTGGTACGAATGCCCGCAGGACCGGCACGGTAGAATTGTTTAACTTCTTCATCATCCGTCACCTTAATATCGTATTTAGCGATGACATCAGCCAATGTTGTACCTAAAACATTAGGCACATCAGTTTTTAATAAATCAGCACGAGCTAATTCACCTAAAATGGCAATAACACCACCCGCACGATGTACGTCTTCCATATGATATTTGGGCGTTGAAGGCGCAACTTTACATAGCTGCGGCACGATACGTGACAACTTATCCATGTCTTCCATGGTGTAGTCTATTTCAGCTTCTTGTGCTGTGGCAAGTAAATGCAAAATAGTATTAGTTGAACCACCCATGGCAATATCAAGACACATTGCATTGTGAAGCGCTTCTTTACTGGCGATATTACGAGGTAATGCGCTTTCATCATTTTCTTGATAATAACGCTTGGTTAATTTAACGATTTCTTTACCTGCGTTTAAAAATAGCTGTTCACGATCTGCGTGAGTTGCCAACATTGAACCATTACCCGGTAAGGCTAAACCAAGTGCTTCTGCTAAACAGTTCATTGAATTGGCAGTGAACATACCAGAACATGAGCCACAGGTAGGGCATGCAGAACGTTCCACTTGATCACTTTGTTCGTCAGATACTTTTGGATCGGCGCCTTGGATCATTGCATCAACCAAATCGAGTTTAATAATTTGATCTGAAAGCTTAGTTTTTCCTGCTTCCATTGGACCACCTGACACAAATATTACTGGAATATTTAAGCGCATTGCCGCCATTAACATGCCCGGAGTAATTTTGTCACAGTTGGAAATACAAACCATGGCATCAGCACAATGTGCGTTAACCATATATTCAACTGAATCAGCAATTAAATCACGCGAAGGTAAGCTATACAGCATACCGCTATGCCCCATAGCAATACCATCATCAACTGCTATGGTATTAAACTCTTTGGCCACACCGCCTGCTTCTTCAATGGCACCAGCAACTAGCTGTCCCATATCTTTTAAATGCACATGACCAGGTACAAATTGCGTAAATGAATTCACTACGGCAATAATAGGTTTACCAAAATCGCCATCTGTCATGCCTGTTGCGCGCCATAAAGCACGAGCACCGGCCATATTACGGCCTTGAGTAGAAGTAGCAGATCTTAATTTAGGCATGATGTTGGTCCATTTAAATTTTACAGGGGAATTTTATTTTGAAAACAGCTCTAATAAGCGGCTTTTAAAATAAAACTGAAATCAACTCAGGTGATTAAGATGAGCCAATCATTGATTAGCTCATCTTCATTTTCTTAGCAATTCACTATTTTACTGGATCTAACCAGCCTTCCGGCACTTCTGTGGTACCGTCAAAAATACCAAAGAAAGCTTCTTGTAACGCTTTAGTCATTGGTCCACGTGAACCATTGCCAACAGGTAAACCATCAACTGATTTTACAGGAACAACTTCAGTCGCAGTACCACACATAAAGAATTCATCAGCAAGATAAAGTGACTCACGAGAAATAGACTCTTCTCGTACTTCAAAACCTAATTGCTTAGCAAGGAAGAACACCGTATCGCGGGTTAAACCTTGTAAAATTGACGCTGTGCCCGGAGGAGTATAAATAATACCGTTGCGGATCAAGAATAAGTTTTGTCCCGCACCTTCACTGACCATATTATTAATATCTAAGGCAACACCTTCAGCATAACCATGACGAGCAGCTTCAGTAGAAATCAATTGTGAAGAAAGGTAGTTTCCGCCTGCTTTCGCTGCAGTTGGCATAGTATTCGGCGCCAATCGGTTCCAACTTGATACTCCTACTTCAACACCATTCTCTATTGCATCAGCACCTAAATAAGCTTCCCAACTAAATGCGGCGATCATAATATCGGCAACGGCATCAATTGGTGGACGAAGCCCCATGCCGATATCACCTAAAAAGGCTAGTGGGCGTAAATAAGCTGAATTTAAACCATTTTTAGCTACCGCATCTTTACACGCTTGAACAACTTCTTCTTGGGTGAATGGGATATTCATTCGATAAATTTTTGCAGAATCAAATAGTCGTTTGATATGCTCTTCTAAACGAAAAATACAAGTGCCTTTATGCGTTTCGTAAGCACGAATACCTTCAAATACTGACGAACCATAATGTAATGCGTGACTCATTACATGTACGGTAGCGTTTTGCCACGGCATGAGTTCGCCATTAAACCAGATGAGTTCTGCATTTACTTTAGCCATTTTCTTTTCCTAATTTTTATATTTTGTTAACGCGTCATCACCTAGTTAAACGAAGTTCAGCGTTAATTATTATGGGTGCTTGTTACTTAATTATTATAACTTGTTATGCGCTACATTGCTGCGTCGCACTATTGTCCACTTTGACTTCTTTGATATCGATTAGTTTGTTAATTTGGTCGACCAATAATTCAATAGAACGCTCACTCTTGACCATTAACTCAATTGTGCCGGTATTGGTGCCTGTATTCACTTTCGCATTCATTCCGTTGATTAAAAAACCACGATAACGAGTAACTTGTAAAATACGCTCAAGCACTACTTGTTTATCATCGGCTGTGATGGTTAATTGATATTGGTTCATTTTAGATACTCTCCATCATTTTATCATTGGCGGTATTAGGTGGAACTAACGGCCAAACATTGTCTTTCGCATCAATTTTTACTTGTAATAAGTACGGGCCATCATGATCTAACATTTCTTCGATTGCAGCAGTAACTTCGCTTTTTTTGGTGATTTGCTGCGCTTTAATATCAAAAGCTGTAGCTAACATGACAAAATCAGGGTTATCCGATAGATCTGTTTCACTTAGACGTCCATCAAAGAATAAATCTTGCCATTGACGAACCATGCCCAGTTTTGCGTTGTCAATAAGTACTATTTTCACTGGTAACTGAAAACGTTTAATCGTTGATAACTCTTGTACGTTCATCATAAATGAACCGTCACCAGAAACGGCAATAATACAATCAGTTGGACGGCTCACTTGCGCGCCAACCGCTGCAGGAATACCAAAGCCCATAGTGCCCATACCACCACTGGTAAGAAAGTTACTTGGATCATTAAATAACATATGCTGCGCTGACCACATTTGATGCTGCCCAACGTCGGTAGTTACGCACGAATTTTTAGGCATTTTGTCACTAATTTCTTTTAGTACTGCCGGCGCAAATATGTTCTCTCCTGGGTGATCATATTGCCATGCAAAATCGACTTTCATTTGACGGCATTTTTGCTGCCAAGCTTCTATAGATAAAGGGATGGCCAGTGCCGGCAAATTAATTTTTAAATCGCCTAAAATGGCAGCATCAGCCACTCGGCGTTTATTGATTTCAGCAGTATCAATATCAAAATGTATAACCTTTGCATTAGGTGCAAATTCATTTAGCTTTCCAGTAACTCGGTCATCAAAACGAGCACCAACAGCAATCAACAAATCACATTCTTGTACGGCAATATTTGATGCTTTGGTACCATGCATACCAAGCATACCAAGATAGTTTTCATCCTCAGGATCTACGGCTCCCAAGCCTTTTAGGGTAGAAACACTAGGTATTTGGGTAATAGTGGCGAACTCTCTTAGCTCATCTATAGCATTAGCCATACCAACACCACCACCAACATACAATATTGGCTGCTTAGCTTTGCTCAATAATGCGATTGCACTACCAACATTCGCTGGCGGTAACTTCACTTTGTTTTTTAATTGCGAGAAATCTTCAAGACTTTTAGTCACTTCAGCTAACTGCACATCTTTTGGAATATCAACTAAAACAGGTCCTTGACGTCCTTCGAGCGCAATGGCAAATGCCTGATGTAAAACCTTAGGTAGTTCATTTACATCAGTTACTTGAAACGAGTGTTTAGTACAAGCTAACGACAAACCAAAAATATCAATTTCTTGAAAGGCATCTGAGCCCATTGCTGAGGTAGCAACTTGGCCGGTAATAGCAACCACAGGAATAGAATCGGCGAGTGCATCGGCAAGCCCTGTAATTAAGTTCGTCGCGCCCGGGCCTGAAGTAGCTAAACAAACGCCAACTTTACCCGATGCTCTTGCGTAGCCAACAGCTGAAAATGCTGCACCTTGCTCATGTCGGCAAAGGAAATGCTGCACTTCACTATCATACAAAGCATCATAAATCGGCATTATAGCTCCACCAGGATAACCAAAAACATGTTCAACACCATGCTGCTGCAATACGTTGAATAGAACTGAACCGCCTGTTTGTTTTTTCTCGCTTGTCATGTGCTTTGTAAAACTATTCAACAATCATTCATCTTAATCGTTTGAAAAAAAAGAAAAAGTGTTAACTAGTGTTCTCCTTTAAAGTGAAAATTTGTAATTAATTTATTAACATAATTGGCGGTTACTAATTTGAACGCCAAGTAAGCAAAAACCCCTCGGTCCTTTCGGAGCGAGGGGTTTGTTGTAACTCTTAGCTTTCTTTAGCTCAACAAACTTCCTCGCGATGATTTAATAATCACGACGACGAGAATGTTAATAATCACAGAACTAAATGTTTGCATATTTATTCAAATAACCTAAATATAAAATAAAAACTAAGTAAAAATACGTTTGCTTTACAGCCTATTTAAATTAGTACCATAGCTCTAATTCATTAAGCAAGCTTTTTTATTATCGTTTTTTAAAACAAAAAATATACTTTGGTTATAACATTCGCACTTTTAACCAAGCCTGACTACACTAAATGTCATA
>Ga0105356_10003048_pt1 | contig 16533 bp, 18 predicted proteins | sample GOMGulsemesocosm_3_FD_83502 | JGI IMG/M metagenome (GOLD analysis project Ga0105356, IMG submission 83502) | Methane-oxidizing microbial communities from mesocosms in the Gulf of Mexico - GOM9D Gulf of Mexico | ecosystem: Environmental > Aquatic > Marine > Cold seeps | place: Gulf of Mexico...
AGCACACCATAGTTTTATCCTGTTAAACTATGGAGACGTTTAGAGCACACCATAGTTTTATCCTGTTAAACTATGGAGACGTTTAGAGCACACCATAGTTTTATCCTGTTAAACTATGGAGACATATCGAAACATTGTGCTGTAGTGGCATAATAATCAACTATATGCCGCCGTGACGCAAGAAAAAGTAGTGTTAACTTAGGGTCTGTTGACCTTTTGAGCTTGAATTTTGTTCAACTAGAGGTGTTCTGAGCAAGGCATGAGGATTGTGGCCTGGTTATTCCAAGTGAAAGACGAATAACGCTGCGCAAGGACGCCTCTAGTTGAACCCTTCGGGCAGCATTTGTTTGAGATTTCTACGGCGTTATCGCCTATTCGTGTAGCCAGCTACACCACATAGACTCTGCCTTGTACAAACCCCAAACAAATTGCTGCAAAAGGAAGCTGCAAAGTTCAACAGACCCTATTGTTTTTTTACGATGTCATTCAAGTTGATATCGCCATAGGTTAATTTATCACCGACATCTACAATCGTATGATTACGATTCACTTGTTGCGCTATTAACGTTACGCCGTTGAGTACCAATGATTGTCGTACTATGCCGTTATTATCGATAAATTGTTGATTGTGTGAAACGCTAAAGGTATCGCCCACTTTAATACCATGAGTCGAACCTAAATTAATGGTCAATTGTTGATTGTCAATTCGAACAACATTTCCTTTTAGTTCAGCGCAAAACAGTTCTTGATTCAAATCGCTACTGATATCGAGTAGTATCGCCGAAATTGCCACGCCGTAAGGAGCAGTCCAGAATTTACTACTGTTAACATCGACGGTTTGAGTTTTGTCTAAGCCCCAACGCCCTTGAGTGACGTAATTTTTGCTCCATATTTTCTCTGAATTATTACCATCATATAGCGTCATCGATAATTCGAATTGGCGCTTAGGATCATGAGTCGATAGGCCATACCATTTTGATTGCGGATTATGCATCGATAGATCAACAAGCTCACCGGTTAACAGATATTGCGCATCGGCGCTTTGGGTTAGAATTTGCACGGGCGAGGGGAATGAGTGCTGAACGTTAAGCTGGTTGACAATATTTTGCTCAATGTTCAGTAGTTTGGTCGCCCGGTAGCTACCTTGGTGATTGGCCAGAATATTAAAAAGTTGATTCGCCGTTGCTTGGCCAAGATTGAAAATACCACCTAGTGCGGCTTGTTGACGATGACGGATAGGGAACTTTGTCATTACTAGCTTAGTTAGGGTATTGCCGCTAGCGCAGCGCATATCTTGTGGGACAATATCCACTCTAATGGACACTAATATCTGGCTATCAGTATGACTTTCGGAGATTAATTGCAAATCTCTTACGCTACCCTCTGAGCGGACTTCGAAATGGTCTGAAGCTAATAGGCCATTACTGACTTGAGCAATGCTTTTGACTTGGGCTCCGGAAAATAGCAACGCTTGCTTGAGCGCATCCTGTACGGCAAGGTTACGTGCACTCTCTTTATTGTCACTGAGTAACGGCGCGCTTCCTGTTGCTTCAAACCATTGGGCATGAGCTAAATTCACAGGTAATATCAAACTAATGAAAACTATCGCGATCAACCTAATCATAATGTGTTCTCTTTCAATTTTGGTTAGTTAATGACTTTTCGCGCCAGTGCTGAATTAGTATAAAGTTGATATACCGTCTCGAAATCGAGGGTGAGTTCGGTTGAATAAATATTTTCGCTTAAGGGGTAGCTCTTAGTTACCTTAGCACCGCGGATTAAGCCTCGAACTGACGCCTTCAGACGTGAGTCCTGTATAACCAGCTCATTAAAGTTTGAGTTTCCTTGCAATGAGAAGCCATGTACTTGTTCTGTTAACTCGCGGTAGGCATCAAGTTTTGACGCGCGCATCGCGTTCAACATTTTTTCAGTGGCATTGTTGCCACGCTGACTGGAAATTGGTGCATAGCCGACAGCGTGGATGACACTAAAAGTTTCCGGCGCTTGTGCTCGGTATTTTATATGCGTGTTAGAGCTACATGCCGAGAGTAGTAAAAGCACGGCGACTAAACCGATTATATGTTTCATAACTAGCCCTAAGATAGATTGGGGGAATGAGTCGAGTAATTGACGGTCGACTCCTGCTATCGTTTATCAAGCAAGTTGCACGCCAATAAAGGTAGTACTCGAAAAGTTTTAGTTAGGCAGAAATGTAACCGTTTGAGGAGCCTGCACCGCGGGTCTTGCCTTTGGCATTGTAGGTCATGGAATTACCAGAGCGTTTCTGTATTATCGAGCGTTGTAATCGATTTAAACTATTAATGCTGAGATCTATCGCCCGTCCATTTTCTTGGTTCTTTGTTTGACACTGTTGGGCGGTTTCGGTGATTTTTTGCTTGAGAGGGTGAAGTTGTTCTGGCAGCGGCTGTTCAGCCAAATGCTCTGCAATCAACTGGTCTATCTCATTAAGCTTGACAAGAAAAGATTCTTTTTGGTGAGCCAGCGCCTCAATTTTTTCATGATCTCTATCGACTAATGCCTGCTTCTCAATGTCGAGAATATTCTGCAGCTGCTCTATGCAGTTGTATTGAGTGTTTAGAAATTCAGTTAGCGTGTCATTATTCATCTAAAATATCTTCTCTAGTGCTCCCTCAAATTTCGCCAAGTTTGCCGCAAGCTTGTCCGGGTCTACTTTGTAATCGCCGGCTGCAATCGCTTTTTTAATGTTCTCGACTTTTTCTTGATTGACTGAGGAAGTATTATTTAACTTGTCCCTAATCTTATGCAACTGTTGTGCCTGTTGCGTTAGTGACACAGAATCCTTTGATTGAGGCTGGCTCTGTGCTTGAGTTTGGCTGCTTTGCTGAGCACTCTGTTGCTTGACACTCTGAGTGTCTGATTGCGCCTTACTCTTCAAACTGTCAAGTTGTTGGCTATGTGCTCCAGCCAGTTTATTTAGTTCTATTGCCATGATTAGCCTCTGCAAAAAAATATTCTTCCCTTCATATCGGCAAAGGGTTTCATTACTTTAGTATTTTATTTAATTAATTTGAATTTCGCCCACTGCAACGACTATTCCTTCGACACGTCGGCCTGAACTATTGTTCTTGGCGGCAATTTTTTGCCCTATGCTGCCATCACTCAATGCCGTGCCGGATGATTTTATACTCAAGTGATTATTTCGCACATAAAGCACGACAGGATCCCCCTTACAAACTAAGCAAATTAGATTACTTAGGAGTGGGCGGCCTTGTTGTACATGGCGTTTTACCCTTGAACCTATTATTTCATCAATGCTTAGGCTTGTTTCGCCGCGCAGGGTGGACACATCGTAGTCTCTCATTGTTAGGTTGTCACTATTAAGCCGCGTTCCTGGCGATAGGTTATGGCTGGCGGTGACAACTGACATTAATGTTTGAACCCGCACCGCGACGTAAATTTTCCATTGCTGTTGACAAATTACGCTAACGGTATTATTGCGGGAAACTGTTTTTTTTCCTGCTAAACTTATCTGCAAAGGAGTACTACAGGACGCCAATTTTTTACGCTTATCAATCGAGTTAACAATTATTTTAATTTTTTTATTAGGGTTGGGCTCGATTTGTGTTTTAATATATTTGTGGATTTTAACTTTCACTAAATTATGAGTGCTTGCTATTGAGTGAGTAGGAGCTAGGCAAACATACAGCAATACTAAGTAAGCCGTGGTAATTATGTGGTTTGCATTTTTTCTACTATGTTTATTGCTATTCATCAGCCGCACTTTTAATGAGTAAATGTAATATTTGTCTTTTTTCAGCCGATTAAAATATCAGATATTTTAATTCGGTTTCATGGAAGAATTTAACATAAGATAATTATTTTTTCTATCTGTCTATTGATATGGAGCTATTATGGCCAGTGTTTTAGATTCAGTAAACCAACGAACTCAGCTTGTTGGTCAGAACCGCCTTGAGCTGTTACTTTTTAAATTGAATGGACGCCAGCGCTATGGCATCAACGTGTTTAAAGTTAAGGAAGTGCTCCAGTGTCCACGCCTGACCGCATTACCAAATTTGGCACGGGAAGTTCGGGGGATCGCCCATATTCGTGGTGAAACAATTTCAGTGATTGATTTGAGTTTGGCCACTGGTGGTCAACTAATCGAAGATTTAGCTGATCGTTTTATTATTATTACCGAATATAACCGTTCTATTCAGGGATTTTTAGTCGATTCGGTCGAGCGTATAATTAACTTAAATTGGGAACAGATCATGCCGCCACCAGAGGGCGCGGGCGATAATAACTATTTAACGGCCGTAACTGAAGTTGATAATGATATTGTTGGTATCTTGGATGTCGAGAAGATCTTGATGGAAGTTGCTCCAGTTAACGAAGATATGAGCGACGAGATACTAGAAGAGACTCGAAGCATCGTTAAAGATAGTACCAAAATGATTATGATTGCTGATGACTCGATGGTTGCACTCAACCAAGTTAAGCGAGCGTTAGTACCGCTTGGGCTTGAAATTATGGAAGGTCGCAACGGTCGTGAGACGCTCGATATGCTGATCAAATTGGCAGAGGAGTGTGATAAATGTATCACCGAGAAGCTTGGATTATTAATTTCTGATATTGAAATGCCGGAAATGGATGGCTATACATTGACGTCTGAAATTAGAAGTCATGAGAAACTGAAAGAGTTGCGAGTAATTTTGCATACATCATTAAGTGGTGTATTTAATCAGGCGATGGTTGATAATGTTGGTGCCGATGACTTTATTGCTAAATTTAATCCTGATGATCTCGCCGCTGCTGTTGAGCGTAATATTAACTTATTTCATTCTGACGAACCGAGGGTATTAAGTAGTGAAGGCTAAGGATTTATCACCAGCAGAATACAGCAGTTTCTGTAGTTTTTTAGAATTGAACTGCGGTATTGTACTTGGTGATTCTAAGCAGTATTTAGTACGTAGCCGCTTATCTCCGCTGGTTAGTGAATATAAATGTGATTCACTATCTGCACTGGTCAAACGAGCGATGGTTCTGCGCGAAAAAGCGCTCCGTTCAGTGGTTATCGATGCGATGACCACCAATGAAACGTTGTGGTTTAGAGATCGGTATCCGTTTGAGATCCTTTCGCAGCGATTACTAAAAGAGTTTAGCGATCTGAATCGACCTCTTAAAATCTGGTCGGCGGCAAGTTCTTCTGGACAGGAACCGTATTCAATCGCAATGACCTGTCTCGAATTCAAAGAAAAGAATCCGGGAGCACTCAAACGCGGCTTCGAGATCCTCGGTACCGATATCTCACCGAGCATGCTTGCGCATTGTCAAAAAGGTGAATACGACAAGTTAGCGTTGTCACGTGGGCTCTCTCCAGAGCGTCAGCGTAAATATTTTGAACCTGGTTCTGAAGGGTGTTTTAAAGTAAAAGCCAACGTTAAGCAATATGTTAAGTTTAGACCGCTCAACCTACTCGATAGTTTTGCCTCGGTAGGGAAGTTTGACATTATCTTTTGCCGTAACGTGCTTATTTACTTTTCACCCCAGATAAAGCGGCAAATATTTGCCAACTTTGCCAAAGCTATTAATAGTAAGAGCTATCTGATGCTTGGCGCATCGGAGTCAATAAACGGTCTTACTGAAGAATTCGAAATGAATCGCTGTCCCGCCGGTATTGTATATAAAGCAAAAAAATAAATAATAAAGGTCCCTGACGCGGGTTTTAACTCGCTTTAGGGGGGTTTATCCTTCTCTAATAATTTCTTTCTTCTCAATTTTATAATTTTGGCACACCGTTTGCTTTATTAATATCAAATCGGTTAAGAGACAAAATTATGGCAATCTCATTTGATAAAGCATTAGGAATTACCCAACACACCGTTGGTATTCGTTCTAAACGTGCCGAAATTATTGCAAGTAATATCGTCAATGGCGACACCCCACACTATAAGGCGAAGGATTTAGATTTTGCCAGTGCGTTACGGGGCGCCAAATCTAATCTTAATTCGAGCATGGCTCGCACTCACGATAAGCACTTCTCAATCAATTCAACGATGGATGATGGTGTGGCCTATCGTGTGCCAAATCAACCGGATACCGGTGATGGTAATACGGTAGATGTACAAGTGGAACGAAACTTGTATATGAAAAATGCATTAGAGTATCAATCGAGCTTACAGTTTCTTGGCGGTAAGTTTAAAGGGCTAAGATTAGCCATTAAAGGAGCTTAACCATGAGCTTATATAATATATTTGACGTAGCTGGTTCAGGCATGAGTGCACAGTCACTACGTTTGAACGTCACCGCATCTAACATTGCAAATGCTAATAGTGTTAGTAGTAGCGCTGAGGAGACTTATCGTGGTCGCCATCCAGTTTTTGCCGCTGAAATGCAAAAAGCTGCCGCCGGACAGAGCGAAGCGATACCGGTTCAGGTGCTAGGGATTGTCGAAGACCAAGATCCGTTACGCCAAGAGTATAACCCAAATCATCCCTTAGCAGACGAAGACGGTTTTATTTACAAGCCAAATGTTAACGTGATGGAAGAGATGGCCAATATGATGTCGGCGTCACGCTCGTATCAAACCAATGTTCAGGTGGCAGACGCGGCCAAACAGATGTTAATGAAAACACTTCAATTAGGTAAATAGGGGATTAAGCCATGAGTACAGTAAGCACCGGTAATGCCTATCTTGATTCACTTCGAGTTGCCGAAGAAAAAGTCAAAGTCGACGATGGCTCCAACCAAATGTTGGATCAAGAAGACTTCTTGAAGTTATTGACTGAGCAACTCGCGATGCAAGATCCTTCAAAACCTGTTGATAATGATTCGATGATCACGCAGATGGCTTCTTTTAGCACCGTCGAAGGCATATCACAAATGACCGAACAGTTTGAAAGTTTAAACTCGGTGATGACTTCTTCACAGGCGTTAGAAGCGTCGACCTTAGTCGGGCAAAAAGTGTTGATCCCCGCCAATACTGGTTACCAAACGAGTGGACAGGGTATCGACGCGGTCATTAGCTTACCAGAAGCTGCACCAGGGGTGACTGTTAGCATTCAAAGCTCAACGGGTGAGCTCATAAAAACGGTTAATATGGCCAATCTCCCCGCAGGTAACAACGAGTTTAGCTGGGATGGTACCAACGAACAAGGCGAGCTGGTTGACGCCGGAAACTACACCATCAAAGCCACGGGTAAAGTGGATGGCAAAGCTCAAGAGCTTGCCGTATCAACATATAATCATGTCGCCAGCGTTAGCCTAGGTAATAGCGCTAATGGTGTTACATTAAATCTAAGAGGTCTCGGTAATATTTCGCTAAACGATGTGTTAGCAGTATCCGAAGGTTAATCTAAAGAGAGGAATTTACTATGTCTTTTAATATTGCACTGAGCGGCATTGCTGCGGCGAAAAAAGATCTTGACGTCACCGCCAATAACATTGCTAACGTCAATACCATTGGCTTTAAAGAGTCACGAGCTGAATTTGCCGATGTCTACGCATCGTCTTTATTCACCAACTCTAAAACCAAAGCGGGTGACGGTGCAACCACCGCGCAAGTCGCGCAGCAGTTTCACCAAGGCAGTCTCTCTTTTACCAATAACGCGCTGGATTTGGCTATCACCGGTCCTGGGTTCTTCGTCACGTCTGGTGGACTAGATAACGCCGATTTAACGTTTACCCGAGCGGGTGCATTTAAGCTAAATAATGACAATTTTATTGTTGATGCCAATGGTAACTACCTGCAAACGTATCCAGTCAACAGCGATGGCAGCTCCGCCGCCATTAATTTGACCACGACTAACGGGTTACAAATCCCAGAAACTGCCGGTATTCCGCAGATGTCGAGTGCGGTCAACATGTCAATGAACCTACCGGCGACGGCTACGCCATTGACGGTTGGCAATTTCGATATGGATGATCCCGCGACCTACAACCACTCTACATCGGTCACCATCTATGATTCGTTAGGTGAGTCGCATGTTCAAACGACTTATTTTGTTAAAAATGATGCCCCCATAGATCCAACAAAACCAAACCAATGGGTCGCCTTTAGTTCAGTGGACGGTACACCTGTTAATGCAATAGCGCCTACGTCGACCTTACCTGGGCCTGCATTGCCACAGAATGCTGCCGGAACACATATCGGCAGCTACATTAATTTCGACAGCAGTGGTGTCTATGAGGTACCGACTCCAGTTGATATTTCCTATCAGCCGTTGGGAAATGTCGCGGGTGGCGCAAGTGCGATTAGTGCTGGTTCAAATCAATCCCAGGCATTGACCGTGCGCTTAGAGGCTCCAACCCAATTTTCTGCCGGGTTCGAAGTGACCTCGTTAGAACAAAATGGTAAAACCGTTGGTCGCTTAACCGGTGTGGAGATAGGACCTGATGGTTTAGTTAAGGCGACCTATAGTAATGGTACCGCTGAACCACTAGGTCGTGTAGCCATGGCTCGTTTTGCAAATGAACAAGGTTTAACTCAAATTGGTAATACCTCATGGAAACAGAGTCTTGATTCTGGTGAACCATTGGCGGGAGAAGGAGACAGCGGCACGTTTGGAACGATCAATTCTGCCGCCCTGGAGCAAGCAAACGTCGATTTGACGACCGAGTTAGTTGATTTGATCACCGCGCAGCGTAATTTCCAAGCTAACTCACGTGCGCTTGAAGTCAACCAAACACTGTCACAAACGATCCTACAAATCAGATAGATACTTAATAAAGATATTTAAGGTGGGCAGCCTCTGTCCACCTTTTCTTACCTCCACTCCTTTATATTTTGTTTTAATTACCTCCTGTTGGCACAACCCTTGCTTTTAGTTATCTAACACGACTTATTTAAGTCATTAGATAATTTTTTGACGGGGTGAACGATGGATAAGCTACTTTACATATCCATGAGCGGCGCGAAAGAAAACCTTAACGCGACAGCGCTTAGAGCAAACAACTTAGCCAATGCCAAAACCACTGGCTTCAAGTCTGATATTGAGCAGGCGAGATCGATGCAAGCCTTTGGTGAAGGGATGCCGACACGAGTGTTTTCGTTGACTGAGCGTCCCGCACAAGATTTTGCATCCGGTCCACTTATGTCCACCTCACGTGATCTAGACGTTGCGGTACAGGGAGAAGGTTGGTTAGTGGTTGAAGCCGAAGATGGCCAGCCCGCATTATCTCGCGCTGGTTCATTGCAAATTGATGCCAACGGCATGTTGCGCAACGGCTCTGGTCTGCTAGTACTGGGCGACGGTGGCCCTATTGCGCTGCCTATTCCGTTGGACAAGCTAAAGATTGGTAACGATGGTGTTATTACTGTTCATCCTCAGGGCGCGCCAGCGAATGTCATTGAAGAAGCGGGGCGGTTGCAACTGACTAACCCAGATCCACGTCAACTCATTAAAGGCAATGACGGCTTATTTCGTCTAAAAGATGGCGGCGCGTTTGAACTCGATGCTGATGTCACCATCGCCAGCGGCATGTTGGAAGGTAGTAACGTCAATTCTGTCAGTGAAATGGTTGATTTAATTACCTTGCAGCGTCAATTTGACATGCAAGTAAAGATGATGAAAACCGCCGAAGAAATCGATACATCGCAAGATCGTCTACTGCGTTTAAGCTAATTTAGGAGAATACTCATGCATGCAGCATTATGGATCAGCAAATCAGGTTTAGACGCACAACAAACCGATATTGCGACAATCTCAAACAACCTCGCCAATGCTAGTACCGTTGGTTTTAAGAAATCACGCGCCGTTTTTGAAGATTTACTTTATCAAAACATCAATCAGCCAGGCGGCAAGTCGTCACAAAGTACCGAACTGCCCGCGGGTTTAATGCTGGGCGCGGGTACTAAGGTCGTCGCGACTCAGAAAGAGTTTTCGCAAGGTAATATGTTAACCACTGAAAATTCACTCGATTTTATGATTGAAGGCTCTGGCTTTTTCGAAGTTCTGATGCCTGATGGCAATATATCGTACACCCGTAACGGTCAGTTTATGCTCAATGAAGAAGGGCAAATAGTGACCCCCGGCAGTGGTTATCTACTACAACCGGCGATCACCATTCCGCCAGATGCTCAAAGCATAACATTGTCATCAGAAGGTGAGGTCTCGGTCCGTCAAACCGGACAGGCAGAAAACACGGTGGTTGGTCAGATCACGATTTCCAATTTTATTAATCCTCAAGGACTGCAGCCCATGGGGCAGAACTTGTACACCGAAACGGGAGTCAGTGGTGCGCCTATCCAAGGTAATCCTGGTCTTGACGGTTTAGGCTCATTGCGCCAAGGCGCGTTAGAGACCTCGAATGTTAATGTCACCGAAGAATTAGTCAACCTGATTGAATCGCAACGTGTGTATGAAATGAACTCGAAAGTTATTTCTGCCGTCGATCAGATGATGAGTTTTGTTACACAGCAACTTTAATTAGTTAGGGGAGCAAGTGAGATGAAAAATTTATTTTTATTAGGCGCGGCCATCATATTGATGAGTGGCTGTATGAGCACCGCTAGCAATAAACCTATTGCCGATGATCCGTATTATGCACCGGTTTATCCAGCAGCGCCGCCAGTCAATATCGTGAAGACCGGCTCTCTGTTTAATGCGAACAACCTTGATAGTCTCTACGCGGATGTTAAGGCGCGCCGTGTTGGTGACATTATCGAAGTTATCTTAAGCGAGAATACCTCAGCCAAGAAAAAAGCCAATAATAATACCAAAAAAGACAATTCATTTAGCTTATCTCCGGTCACTGCGTTGGGTAAATTGGTCACCATCGGTGGCAATGAAATATCAGCAGGCTTAAATCAAAGCAGTCAATTTAAAGGTTCTGGCACCTCTGATCAGTCAAACAGTCTCACTGGTTCAATTTCGGTCAGTGTGGTTCAGGTACTCGATAACGGAAATTTAATCGTTCGTGGAGAAAAGTGGATCACCTTAAATAACGGTGATGAGTTTATTCGACTTAATGGTATCGTCCGCCCACAGGACATTAGCGCCGATAATCAGATCGAATCTATTCGGGTGGCTAATGCCCGTATTCAGTATTCTGGTACCGGATCTTTCGCTGATTCTCAAAAAATGGGATGGTTGGCACGATTCTTCAATAGTAGTCTGTGGCCGTTTTAAAACGTCAATTATTCGTCAGGTGACCTATTATGAAAAAACTAAACTTATTTACGCTAACATTATGTGCTTTTGCATTACTTTCTGGACAGGCAAACGCCCAAAGAATCAAAGATCTAGCATCTGTTAAAGGCGTTAGAAGTAATCAGCTCGTTGGTTATGGATTAGTTGTTGGTCTGCCGGGTGTCGGTGAGCAAAGCCCGTTTACCGATCAAAGTTTTATGACCATGTTACGTAATTTTGGCATATCGATGCCGGCTGGGGTCAAGCCAAAGATAAAAAATGTTGCCGCGGTAGCTATTCACGCCGACTTGGAAGCATTTGCCAAACCTGGTCAAACCATCGATATTACCGTGAGTTCAGTCGGCAGCGCCAAAAGTCTACGTGGTGGTACATTGTTACGCACCTTTTTAAAGGGACTCGATGGTAATGTTTATGCGGTTGCACAAGGCAGCCTAATGGTATCTGGCTTTAGCGCCGAAGGAGCCGATGGCTCTAAAGTTATTCAAAATACGCCAACCGTTGGCCGTATTCCCAACGGTGCGACCGTAGAGCGCGAAGTACCAAATTCATTCGGCCAAGGTGACCATATAACCTTTAACCTCCATAACTCAGATTTCTCTACCGCACAAGAATTTGCCCGAGTAATTAACAACACCTTAGGTGATGGTGTCGCCAAGCCGCTTGACGCTACATCTATTGAGGTCAGCGCGCCCCGTGATGTGTCACAGCGTATTGCCTATCTATCCGTATTAGAAAATCTAGATGTTAAACCGGCAACCGCATCGGCAAAAATTATTGTTAACTCTCGTACGGGAACTATCGTTATCGGGCAACAAGTTCGCCTACAGCCTGCGGCGATCACCCATGGCTCACTAACCGTCACTATCGCAGAGGCTACCGCAGTCTCTCAGCCTGGCCAACTCGCTAACGGCGAAACCGTCGTCACTGATAACTCAATCATCGATGTTGACCAAGATGATAGTCGGATGTTTAAGTTTACGCCCGGCACCACGCTCGACGAATTAGTCCAAGCGGTTAACCAAGTCGGCGCTTCTCCGTCAGATCTTATGGCGATATTAGAGGCACTAAAACAGGCTGGTTCGCTCCACGGTGAGTTAATAGTAATTTAGGGGGCGATGATGGATTCTTTAATAAACCAAGGTCTGCCGCTTGTTCCTCGTACTAATCACGGCACTTCACAGGCAACGAACTATCAAGACATCAGTTCGTTAGATAACCTGCGTAAAGAAGCACAGACAGATGAAACAAAAGCGTTAGAGAAGGTTGCTAAGCAGTTTGAAGGTATCTTCATGAAGATGCTACTTAAAAGTATGCGCGAAGCGAATAAGGCGTTTGAGTCTGACTCTTCCTTCAACAGTCAAGGTAGCGAGACTTATCGCAACATGCATGACGACCAGATGGCGATGGAGCTGAGTGAAAACGGTAGCCTTGGATTAGCCGGTCTTATCGTGCAGCAGTTGAGCCCCCAAACGACTGGGTTTACGCCAAGCTCAGTGTTAAGAACCGATAGTGGACTGCCGATGAACCGTAAATCGTCTAGCGAAACGGTACCAGCAAGTCTCAAAAACGACGCCGGAGCAGTAACACCACAACCAAAATTTACCTCACCCAAAGATTTTGTCGATCAATTGTTGCCACTAGCCAATAAAACCGCCAAAGAATTGGGCACATCGCCAAATCTACTGATTGCTCAGGCTGCATTAGAGACTGGTTGGGGTCAAAAAATTGTCGCTAAGCAGCCACAGCAATCGAGCTTCAATCTTTTTAATATTAAAGCTGATAAACGTTGGGATGGCGATAGCGCTAAAGTGTCGACCTTAGAATTTCGTGATGGCGTTGCGATGCGTGAGCAGGCGAAGTTTAGAGCCTATGATGATTTTGGTCAAAGCTTCGATGATTTCGCTGGATTTATCAAAAACTCGCCGCGCTATCAAGCAGCAATGGAAAAAGTATCTAATCCGGCAAGCTTCTTGCAAGAAATACAACAAGCAGGATATGCGACCGACCCAAACTATGCAAACAAGGTCATGGCCGTTCTCAATCGAGTTAATCAGTTAGTTAAATAAGCAGCTGATGTTGTATCACACAAAGGATATTTATTATGGGCGTTGATTTATTACAACTAGGTGTCGGGGGGCTGCTAACTGCACAGCAGCAACTTAGCACGACTGGTCATAATATTGCTAACGTCAATAATGAGGGCTATTCGCGTCAGCGGATCATCCAAGAAAGTACTTATCCAGTTAAATCTGGCTCTGACTTTCTCGGAACGGGTACTAAAGTTAAGCAAATCGAGCGGGTGTTCGATCAGTTTAGGCACAATGAACTGGTTTTTAATCAGACGCTCAATAGTGGCGCCACAGCCTCTGCAGAGAAGTTACAGCGACTCGATGAAACCATGTCAATGACGGGCTCCGGCATTAGTGATTCACTGAATGATCTTTTTTCCGCAGTTAACTCCCTGATCGATATCCCAGGTGACATCGGACTGCGTGAAGTGATGCTAGCCAAAGCGAATACCGTATCATTGAATATGGAATCGATGCAGCGCTCACTCAATGCTGAGTTTGATGCGGTTAATGACGAACTTGAAGTGAGTGCCGATATTGTGACGGTAATTGCGGAACAACTGGCAACAATTAACCGTGATATCGTTAAAGCATCTGCCAATGGAGGTACGCCCAGTGACTTACTTGACCGTCGTGACGGTTTAATCAACGAGCTATCGACTTACACATCGGTTTCCACCGTTGAAACCAAAGATAAATCACTCAACGTATATATAGCAAGTGGTCAAACATTAGTCACCGGTACCACTCACTTTAAAGTCCGAGCAACACTTGGCGATCCTGAGCCAAAAAAAATGCAAATTGCCATTGAGTCAACCAACGGCGTCCAGCAGTTTTTAGCACCTGAAAGCTTAGGTGGTAAGCTGGGCGCAGTGATTGAATATCGTGATGGTGTATTAACCGATACTATCAATAAGGTCGGACAAACGGCAATTACCGTCGCTCATGCATTTAATGAAGTGCAGTCCCAAGGACTAGATTTAAATGAACAGCCTGGGCAAAACCTATTTAAAGATATCAATCAAACTCAGGTCGCTGAGCAGCGCTTCATGGCCAAATCAAACAACGCTGGTAATGCGGTGGGCAAGGTTGAAATTACCGATATCAATAAGCTAACTGGCAATGATTATTCGATGAGCTACCTGGCAGGTAACTATGTGGTCGTTAATCAAACAAGCGGTGAAAGCCAAACCTTGGTCGAAAGTCCGGTGGGCAGTAAAATTTTCACCAGTACTGATGGCTTTGTGTTTAAAGAAACGGGTGGCACACCGGCTAATGGTGATGATTTTATTATCCAGCCAACGCGCCAAGGTGCTACGAATTTAGATGTAGAGCTAACCACACCGCAACAGATTGCCACTTCATCTATTGTAGAAGTGTATGCCTCGGATAAGAACGTAAACACTGCCAAGCTCGAAATTACCAGCATTAATAACACCGGTACGCCGGGCTTTCCGACCAGCGGCGCTGGCGCGAAAGTTGAGATACATGAGTCAGCCCCCGGCACCTTTACTTATCAAGTCTTTAATAGCGCTGGCGTGGCACAAGATGTTTTCGATTCCGCGGGTACTAACTTGGGCACTTCACCAACTTATACCACTGGACCGCTAGAGTTTACGAGTGTCGGTTTAAACTTTAAATTAAGCGGTAAAGCGGTTGGGCAAACCAGTAATGCACCGGAAGTCTATAACGTAGATTATGCGTTTGGTGAAGGTAACAATACCAACATCGTTAATATGGCAAATCTAAGTGACATGAAGATTGCCGATAACGGTCGTTCGACCATGTCGGATATCTATGAAGAGGCTATCACTCACGTTGGCTCGGCAACCGCCGCGGCGCGCGTTGAGGTCGGGGCAACTCAGACCCTGTTTGATCAAGCACAGGGTAGGGTATCGAGCACCTCGGGTGTTAACCTCGACGAAGAGGCATCTAACTTGATGCGGTATCAGCAGGCGTACTCAGCGAGTGCACGGGTAATTTCTACCGCCAACGAAATATTTCAAACCTTGCTCCAAGCAGCGAGATAGGACTGACTCATGCGTATATCTACTAGTCAATTTTATAGTACCAATACTAGCAATATTCTGGATCGCCAAAGCTCCGTTAATCAATCGGTAATGAACATCTCCGAAGGCAAGCGCGTGTTAACAGCCGCTGATGATGTGGTCGCGTCGACCTCTATCTTGAATATTCGACAAGAGCAGGCGGCGACTAAACAGTATAAAGATAATATTACCTTTGCTGATTCGCGCATTAATGTTGAAGAAACCACCCTCCAAACCGCCGAGGAAGTAATGTTTCGAGTCAAAGACTTGGTGCTACAAGGTAATAGTGTCGCCAACGATGGTGCATCGCGTAAAGCAATTGCCGATGAGCTAGAGGCGCGCTTCGACCAATTAATGTCCTTAGCCAACACACGAGATGAATCAGGCAGCTACGTTTTTGGCGGTTATCAAACAGACAGTGCACCGTTTGAAGCACAGTCCGATGGTAGTGTTAAATACATCGGCGATCGCGGACAGCGTATGACGAACATCGGGCCTGGTGTGCAAGTCGCCACCAGTGATTCTGGTGAAAAGTTGTTTATGACGGTTGATAATAGTATTGGTGATTATAAGCCAACCTATAACCTAGACCAAAGCAATGACACGGTAGAACGCGCTATTGTCACTAATGTTGATATTAAAGATCGCGCCACGTATGTCGAAGATGATTACACCATCGATTTTGCGATTATGGGCAGTGGTGAAATGGGCGTGACTGTCACCGATAGTGGTGGCACCATCGTTTACCCACAAACCAAATATGTTTCGGGTGATGCTATTGCCTTCAATGGTATTGAAAGTGTCCTCAAGAAACAGCCGCAGGCCGGCGATCAAATCGTCATATCGCCACAAGATGAAATCGATAGTTTCGGTGTTATTCGAGATGCCATCGACTGGCTGAACGCCCCAAATGGTCAAGGGGTTAATGAGGCAGAGCGACAACTCGAGTTTGGTCATATTATTGGCGATCTCGATGAGGTGCAAAAACGCTTAGGTAATGTGCGCGCCGATATCGGTGCCCGCCTGCAATTAACCGAAAGCCAAAATGAACGCCATCTTGATTATAACTTAACCATCGAAAAGTCTCGTTCGGCATTGGAAGACTTAGACATGGTGGAAGCCATTTCAATGTTCGAGAGACAAAAGCTATCCTTGCAGGCATCACAATCCGCCTTCTCACAAGTGCAAGGCATGAGTCTGCTTAATTACTTGTAACAATAAAAGGTGGCAAGTTCTTGCCACCTCGTTTTACCCCCCATCAACGATCGCCAAAAACTAAACACT
>Ga0105356_10003049_pt1 | contig 16530 bp, 15 predicted proteins | sample GOMGulsemesocosm_3_FD_83502 | JGI IMG/M metagenome (GOLD analysis project Ga0105356, IMG submission 83502) | Methane-oxidizing microbial communities from mesocosms in the Gulf of Mexico - GOM9D Gulf of Mexico | ecosystem: Environmental > Aquatic > Marine > Cold seeps | place: Gulf of Mexico...
AAGCTGTTCATAGATGGCTTGGTGTCGGTTTTCGTAATACGTCAACATGTGACTTGAAACCCCAGTCTTTCTTCAAGCAAAAATCATCAACCCAACTAAACATATTGATGTTTACCGGTTCTGTGGAATATTAACTTTCGAGAAAAGTGCCAAGCTATATAAAGGTGATGTCGAATGCACTGCTCTTTTGTAATGGTAATTCGTGGACATCATAAATAATCTTTCTGGCTTGCTTGGTGCAGGTGTTGAGCTTGGCAGTTCTTATTGCCCTGTCATTTCAAATCCCCAGTATCAATGGACAGACTTGATTGGGGTTATTGCTCATTACTACTTCGGAGCTAAACTAAGTTAATCCAGATTTAGGTCCAGAGTATTACAAATCTCCCTCAAACTGATTTAGGCTCCAGATGTATCACTTGTACTACAAGTCCCTATCAAGTTGATTTAGGCATAGGGTGTATCACATGTATTACAAGTCTCACTCAATCTGATTTAAGCTCCGGATATATCACATGTATTACAAACCTCCCTCAAACCGATTTAGGCTTCAGATGTATCGCATGTGTTACAAGTCACTCTCACGCTGATTGAACATCCGGATGTATCACATGTGTTACAAGTAACTATCACGCTGATTGAGCCTCCGGGTGTATCATATGTGTTACAAGTTACTCTCACGCTGATTGAGCCTCCGGATGTATCACATGTGTTACAAGTAACTATCACGCTGACTGAACCTCCAGATGTATCACACGTATTACAAATCTCCCTCAAGCCGATTTAGACACTAGATGAATCACATGTGTTACAAGTTACTCTCAGGCTGATTGAACCTCCGGTTGTATCACATGTATTACAAAACTCCCTCAAGCCAATTAGGATCCAGATGTATCACATGTATTACAAGTCCCTATCAAGTTGATTTAGGCTCCGGGTGTATGACACGTATTACAAGCCCCGTTGTTCCTGAAGTTGCTGTCCATAACTCTGCTTAATGCAACTATTAAACTTATAGAATAAAACCTCTCTATCAAAGAACCACCAAAACTATAGTTTAAACACACTATTGTTCGAACAAAGTGATGTGTCGCCTAAATCCATAATTGATCAAACTTCGGCAGTTTTTGGTCAAACTTCGATAAATATTCAAATATTACTGATTCTTTTCGGTTTCGGTATTGTTAAAAAAACTTGAATCAATAGAATAGATTTATACATAAAAATTAGAAAATTGACGAATTCGGAACAAAAACACATGATGAAACAAGTTTTAGGGCAAGTATTAGTTATTGTAAATCAGAAAGGTGGAGTGGGTAAAACAACGACTAGTGCCAACTTAGGCAAAAATTTAGCAGCCATAGGCCGTAAGGTAGTAGTCGTCGATATAGACCCACAGTGTGATTTAACAGACCTACTATACGCTGCTGAAGAAACACCGGATGAGCTGACTTTTCAAATGCCAGGAGGTTCCATTGAGCCTGGGCTTGTGAATTCGTACATGTTGTTTCAACAGAACTCAACACTTAAAACAGCAAAAATTGAAGTCGGAAAGGGTAAAGTATTAGAGGTTATACCAACGACATCACACCTTGCTCGTATCGATAAAGAAGACCTATCAGCCATAACCATCTTTAGGGATAAGGTACGTGGACTGGCAAAAGATGTAGATTACGTGATATTGGACTGTCCTCCGGGGATGGGAAATATTCAAACCGCAGCACTAGCAGCTGCACATAAAGTAATCATCCCAACAGAGCTTGAAAGCCTATCGGTTAAAAACATTGAGAAATTGATGATAATCATCGGTAACTTAAAGAAGCATATGAACCCAGAAATAGAGATGCTGGGCATACTGAAGACACGTACTAAAACAGATAAGACCAAAACAAAGATCATGAAACACTACAATCAAGAATTGAAGGACGACTATCCAGGCCTGATATTTGAAACCGAAATTACATCAGGCACCGATGTATCAACCGCGACGGCTATGGGTATGTCTATCCATGAGTATAAGCCTAAGTCCAAACAGGCCTTACAATACATGGACCTGACCAAAGAAATTGATGGCCGTATAGCGGAAAGATTAAACAGTCAAACGTCTGCGTCTAACGTGGAGATTGCGTAATGGTTAAAGCATTGAATATACCAAAGAAGAAAAAACCGAATGCTAGTGCGGGCTTTGATCTAGACGTACTAACCGGCAATAAAGCAGCGCCGACTGAGGTAGTATCCAGTCAGGAAGCTATAAAGGATGTAGCGGCACAACACGATATGCCGGAAGGGTCCTACATGGTGGTAAGGGTTACTGCTGAAAATATTGCTCCAGATCCTAATCAACCAAGAAAGACGAATCGTCTCGATGAAGAATATATTGAAGGGTTAGGTCGAAGCATATTCCGTAAGCAAGAAGCGCCCATCCGTGTAAGAAAACACCCAAATCCTGAGGCCGATGCTGACTTTATGATCATCGACGGTGAATGTCGTTGGTTAGGCGTAATGGGCCACCCTGACGCTATTTACATAGACTGCATCATATCTACCGATGAGATGAAACCAGTTGAGATACTTCAGTCCCAAGTTTCAGCAAACAACGAAAGAGCTGAAATGACCGTGGCTGAGAACGCATTGGCTTATACGCGCCTATATGAATTATACCAGGCGATGGGTATGACACAGGATCAAGTAGCATCACTTCAGGGCATGAGCCGGGTAAAACTATCAAGGTACCTGCGGTTAGCCAAGGATACTCATAAGAGTATCTTAGACCTATCTTCAGAAGACCATTGCCAGGATTTAACAGTTCTATATACCTTGGCTGGCATTAAAGACAAAGATGAAGAAGCTGCTCAAAAAATAACCAATCAGATTATTGATAATAAGATACCTGGTGATGTTCGTAAATATGTCAGTGATATATTAAAAGACCTAACTAATGGTGTGGTAAATAATGCACAGCCAAAGCCAGCTAAAGTTAAGCTGTACAAGCCTAAATCTGTTCAGTTGGGACGTTCTGGTGATATTGAGGTACTGACACTAGATATTGGTAAAAAGACAATTCAGATCGACCTGACGGATATTAAGGCCGAATTATTGAATACTTTAAATATAGAACTTACAGACAACTAGCATTGTGTGACGTTAGGTATACGGAAAATATCTTAATCACACAAAAAGTAGATATATAGCATTTGAATGGAGATCCTTTAGTTGGCCAACACGAGATTGAACAATTAATAATCAATCTGAAAAAGGTCCAAATCGTGAATAGGCTAGATGGTAATGTTTACTAGTCAATTCGTAAGATGGACGCTCATTTCAAAATCAAGTATATGAAAATTAGAGTGCGGGTATTACTAGACTATAAGACTGATTGTTTAAGCCTTATATCGACAATGCTTAACTAAAATAATCAACGTCATGTTGGTGTTCCGGAAATGGCTAGTGTTGAAACCTGGGGGCTGAGCTAGCCATTTTTTTATGCCTGTCTTTTTATTATTTCTGAACTATATTTACTTAAACTTTTGATCTGTGGATTTCGTGGTCAACTTGTTGTCCACATATCCTCAGATGTATTTAGTAATAATATATTAATGAATTATTATGAATTAAATAGAATATATAAAGATATAGTGATCCCCCAACTCCTCTACAACCCTCGTGTTCATTGACCTCCCAAGTATCCTGTACATCCTAAATAACAAAAAAGCTGATCTTTAAGTCGAATCAAGAAATTTTAGAAACTCATCAAACATATCTAATACCATAAAGAACAATATCGTTCACATTAGAAGCATTTTGAATCCCACATGTAAGCCAAAAAAAATGTACTTATCCACAGTAATTTTGATGAAAGAAGTTAAACCTGGAAAAAGGTAGCTGAGTTAGGGGTTTTCAAAAGAAAAGAGTGGTTTAAGTGTGTGTATTTTGATCAATCAGAGAAGGCAGGCGAAATAGTGCCTTAAAAAACTAACTTAGATAGGGGAGTTGGAAGAGTTTGGTAGCGGAAATGGTGTTTTAGCAAATAGAGTCGCCCGATTGACTTGATCACAGGCCCAAAGCTTTACTTCGTCATCAGAATTGAATCTCAACACACGAATTAGCCTTTGAGAGCATGCGATAAGCGGACTTGTACCTCTTTTACTTGAATTCAGGTTGGCCTTTGTTGAGCGCAACACGTTAGATGCAGTGGCCGATATTGTATGAAATATCTTCAATTTAGAAAGCGATTTAATAATACGACAGAAATGGTAGATTTTTTCACGAAGGCACTTTGCAAAATAGCTTTGCTGAGCTCGTCGATCAAAGTGCCCATCAGTTGCTTGTTCTAGGTATTTTTGGGTCCTGACCTTTAAATCAAATTCAACCCCACTTCTCTTGAGCAGTGTCTCGATTTTAATATCAAACACCAGGTTACCATCACCACCGTGTGTGGCGTAAAAGCAGTAAACCCAAGATTGCAGAGATGAACGACCTATATCACACAGTATTTTAGGCTGTACTCTGGCCAGCGGGGCATAATTTAGCAGTAGCTGAAGAAGTGGACCTACCTGGAACCTGTATTTGCCAAATCTATTGGAATCATGATTTCGAGTATGTGCTACGCCTTCGAAATTTTTGATCTCAATACGGCCTGTATCTAATTGCTCAATCAGGGGTAAAGAGCTTATACCACCGTTCGGATTATCGACCAGAAAATGTGTTTCGGTTAATTTAACCAATTCATGTTCAATGGCCTCATAAGATGTCCCCCCACTTTTTGACAACCCAAGGTTTGTAAATGCTAACTTCGGGCTGAAATAGAGGTCCTCAGAAATTTTGGATCGCTTAGCAAGTTCGATTATCTCAAGCAAAACGCGAAAGGTTCTCATGGATAGGGGACCAGTGTAGTTACCTTCGCGTACGCTAAGGTCTCGGCGTACTGACCTTTGCTCGTTGTCTTTAGTAAGCTTCAGTAAACTTGGACTGGGTACTGTTTGAACATTACCCGTTGTTTGGTCAACTAAGTGATCTGATTCACGTTGAGCTCCAAATACACCTGACTGTATTAAAAACGCAGGAAAGCCCCGCATGGCATTAGGCCAACGGCTATTTGCTCCAGATTCTGGCATCAAGTCTTCGAGATGCACCTCTGGATAAATGATTTGGGCTTTTATTTCAGTATTCAAGGTCAGTATAAATCGTTGTACATGAGGTTAAATTCGTAATTCCTGTTGTTTCATGGGGGTTCCATGAAATTAAGTATCAAAAACCGTTTATTTGGATGAATACATGATAAATGCTTGAAAATAGGCAAGGCAATGCAGGTTATAGTGCAGAAGGGCTATTTAGCTGAATTATTGAGATCTTATTGTGGACTAATCAACAATCCCCATGGACTAATCAACAATGCAAAGTCAAATATCCATGGACTAATCAACATCTAAAAATTAGATACCTCCTTAAAGTTGCAACTAGTCTAGAGCGCCAGCAATACAGGGGCCTGTAGAATATTTAAAGCTTCCTATTAAACCCCGGTGGACTAATCAACAACAGGGCATGATTAGAACCTGCGTGGACTAATCAACAAAAGGGCATGATTAGAACCTGCGTGGACTAATCAACAAAAGAGCAAGATAAGCGCCTCCGTGGACTAATCAACAACAGGGATGATTAGAACCTCCGTGGACTAATCAACAAAAGAGCATGATTAGCGCCTGCGTGGACTAATCAACAAAAGGGCATGATTAGAACCTGCGTGGACTAATCAACAACAGGACATGATTAACGCCTGCATTGACTAATCAACATACAAATATGATTAGTGGCTCCATGGACTAATCAACATCATAAAAATTAGGAGCTCAAATGGCAGTAAGTCTTCCTACTATATATAGGTAAAGTTCTTTCCCGTGCTAATTTAGGCTAAGAACCACTCAATTTTTAGTTAGTAGCTGCCAAACACTACAATTTAGAGGGATCACACGCAGGCCTTAATTCGCATTACTTCTTGATGGATTAAGGAGGTGATCTTGATTCGCATTATTTCTTGCTGGATTAAGGAAAAGATCTTGATTCGCGTTTTTTGTTGCTTTAAATACTGTATGCTCTTGATTCATCATTGTTATTGCTGAAAATTATAAGAAAGGAGGGCAACACGGATGTACTCAAATGAAATCGGCCCATTTTTTAAAATCCCTCACGTTTCAGTTATAAATAAATGGATAGGTATGGGAGTCAGAAATAGAATTAACGGAAGGAATATTACCCGCCGTGAAACTCAACTATTTTCAGCCATCCGGTCTATAGCGTTAGCTAACTCTCAAAATGACTTCAAGCAGGACATTGTTCCTGATCAAAGAATGATCTCTACAACGGATATCATCCACGCACTTGCTGGCTCTGTAATTGACAAAACGGATAAGTCGTTTAATCCATATCAGCAGCATGTTCGCCAGGTTACCCTAAGTCTCCACAAGCTCAGTGTAATGTCTCGCACCCGGCTTCAAATCAAGAGCAATGGAAGAGGCACATTTCTATATACGCTAGAGGATCCGGATTTAGTCGTAACCGAATTGGAAGCTCAACTGGATGGACTGGTTGGCGAGACAATTCCTTCCATTTTAGACCGAAATAAAAAAGCGTTGATTGCCGCAAAGGCTAATTACAACAAACGTGAAAACATCAATCTGGTTAAAAATGTAAATAACGATGAGCCTTGGTCAACGACATTGATGAGCTATTTTTTAGACTTATGCTGTCGCGAATCCATTAAGGACACCAGACCTACGATTACTAGGACATTGCCATTACAGAATGAAATGGTTGAAATAACGTCTGTAGCCCCAGCCGGGGGGTTAATGACTAAAACAGACATCAAGTACCTAATGGCATTAATAAGCTTGAATATGCAAAGCCATTTAGATGGGTTGGTCACCACTGATAAGGCTCACAATAGATACGCGATCGATATCCAGGATATCTTGGAAATGATGAAAACTTCCGATGGCGGGAAAAGTCGCTCCACAGTATGGAATGCAATCAACCGAATTCGTCAAACCACATGGACGGTAAAATTAGACCCCAAGGGTGAATTGGCCAAGCAGTTAGCTGCCGATTCAAAAGGACCTGTGACAGATACTGTCTACATAAATTTCCTGAATGATTTCATGTCTGGTTTAGATCCCGAATTACTGGGAGACGATAATGCCCAGAACAAGGTACCTCGATATATCGAATACTCACTTGGAAAAATTGTATTTGATGGAATGCTAGGCGGATCGCAGGGGCTGGTCGTGCACCCCGGCATAATGATGGAAAGAAATAACCATATTGTGTCGATATACACATGGCTTCGCAGAACGTTGCCACCTGGTGGCAGGGTAAAACTGACAGCAAAAGAGCTCTACGTAACTTTAGATATCAACACTAGTTATAGTAATTTTGTGAATTCAGTTATGCCAGCAATACTCAAAAAAGCAGGGCGAACAATCAAAGATGTTGAAGTAGGACAAACCATTATCTTTAATATGCTTGGCTATCAAGGCACATGCTATATCGAAGAGCCGCAAACGAAATCAGGTAACGCCAAAAAGACTTACTCCTTAGCTTGGCATGCCCCAGTTGACATGCTCGCAATTAAATTAACGGATTTACGTAATAACCAACTTAGGGAAGCTAGTATAATTCCGGCAATTGCGGGTCAGGGAAGGTTGTTTGAAAATTGCGAAGAATAGGCCCGGCAACATCTAAAGCAAAGATCTGAAATGCACCTGCAAACAGATCAGCAATATAATGAACACAGTTGAATCCGCCTTGGTTGTTACATTTTGCATAGGCCTCTAATACGACTTGATTAAATAGATCAGATTCTGCTTCTGCCCGTTTCGCATATTTTCGTCCAAGCGCGTAACCAACGTCCGTAGAAAAAGACTGCGAATAGCCCGTACCTCGAAATATCGGTGCCACCCATACCAGTACTACGGATAAATTAACAAATCTGTGTTCCGACTCTCGATCGATGTTTTCTGAAACAATCGTCATACAAACACCCTTAGGCGCATCCAGCTCTCCATCTACAAAAATGTAGGTTGAATCATCACTTAGATGAGACGTAATGAATGCTGCATCAGTGGTAATTAACTCAAGCATGCCTTGAATACGAAGAAGTTCTGAAACTGACTCAATTTTGTTATATAGCTTCATTGTTGCTCGATGTTAGTAACGAGTAAGCCCAGCTGTTCATGGATTCTATTGTCGTTACCTTCTAAATGAAGTCCCACCCTAAAAAGCTGAGCACTACTGGTGCCGATCGTGTCTTGTCTTGTCTTCTCAGAAACAATAACTTCTTCTATATAACGCACCCGCCCGCGAACAGTGATGGGGGAGAAGTCTTTGAAATGCAGTCGAACACTGAGATGTTTCCCCTTGGAAGGTTTAACGGAGGTTGCTAGGCATGCGCCATGTTCGCTAATGTCCGTCACAATGGCAGGGTGATTTTTAATAAGTAACTTTGCAAGTATTGAATTGGCGTCATAGGCCCAGAAGGTTTTGCCCAGGGTATCTATTGATGAATGCCGTGGTTCACTTCTATGATTTATAGCAATTGACCCTGCTTCTTGCATTTGAAAGATCCTTGGATTATTCTTTAAATAGACAGGCTTAGTTGATTCCATTGTACACGAATCATTGCTGTTCACTCTACCCATTCTGTTTTTTTAAACTCCCAAGGCGATTTTTCCTAAATCCGCCTAACTCCCAAAACTAACCAAATAACCAAATAACCAAATAACCAAATAACCAAATAACCAACCAAACCTGAGCCGCGCTGAGCTCGGGCGATAATATTGTCGGCGCTCATTTTTTGAGAGAATGGGAATGACTGAAAATTACTCAAATTGCATCGTATTTGATACGGATAGCATGACTGAAGAACAGGTGAAGGAGGATGGCTTACTGGCTTTCACGCCAATTGTTTATATAGATAAGTCCAAAATAGATGGAAATATAGTAAAAATGGCAGGGTGGATTAAAGTCCATCACGATGTCATACCGGCTTATGTGGGTGGCGTCTTGAATACCGTAAAGGAGATAGTTGCCGCTTCAATTTCTATCCAGAAGCAAGCGCACTCTCCAACAGATTTCGGCCTAAAAGCCATTTAGTTTAATAGCAACGTTTTTTAGATCACTCGTGATCTTCTTACTACCCACCCCTTGGGGCTATCTAGTCCTCACAAGGGATTTATAGCTTCAAAAACGGAGCTATAAAAATGAACACAACCGTAACAACTACCCCTATCAATGATGTTTTTAATACAAGCATCAAAGCCCCTATAATTCTTGAGATTCAAAGTGATGATGCTATCGCTGTTCAAATCAAACCGTGGAAGTCAGTAACTGTTGACCACAAATTTACTGATGAACGTGTCATGGATTTATTGGAGTACCACATGAGTGGCTTTGTCGATGGCTCTCTCTATATTGCAGGTGATCGCGGTGTTGGGAAATCATCAACAATTGAACAGTTCTTTGCTCGACTTGGTATTCCTGTGATTCGTGTAAACGGTCATGCAAATATGGAAATTTCAGATCTAATTGGAATGTTTCAATTTGTAGATGGCAATACCAGGTGGATTGATGGACCGTTAACGATGGCCGCACGTCATGGAGCAATCTTTTTGATGGATGAAGCAGATGCTTTATTGCCCGAGGTAATGATCGGACTTAACCAGGTAATGGAACGTAGTAGTTTTACTATTCCAGAGCTACAAGAAGAAGTGCAATTACACGACACCTTCAGACTGATCTTTGCTGGCAATACAGCTGGTTTTGGTGATGAAAGTGGTGAATATGATGGAACCAATAAGCAAAACAGCGCGTCCATGGATCGATTTTCATTTTGCTACTGGGATCATCCTGAAGCGATAGATGAAATTGGAATTATTAAGTCAAAGACTGGATATCCCCCGGAAATGGAAATGGTGGTTGCTGCTGTGTTAAAGGGTGCAACGGATACTCGTAAAGCTGACGCTGAAACACCCTCTATATCTACTCGAAGTTTGATTCGATGGGTACGTAAGATGTGTGTTTTCCAGACTATGCCCATGCAGTATTCATTTGATCGAGCAATTGGTTTTCGTTATCCGCCAACAGTTCGAGTAGTTCTACACAAAATAATGGAAGCCCATATTGGCACGACAGAGTTTTATGGAGAACAAAAATAATGATGCAGCCTATAACCGTCGCACCAGGAATTGTATTCCTGGCATCAGTTACATTTATCTTGTTGGTAATTGGCATTATAGCTATTGCCATTACCAGTATAAATAAACTGCAATCTCTTCAGATACCCGTTCTAAAAGACGAGCCTAAAGAGATAAAACCCCTTAAAAAAGATCCAGATCTAAGCTTCGAATACAAACTCGACAACATGATTCTCAGTGTTGAATCACGTGATCGAATTTGGAGCATATTTCTAATGGTTGGCAATCTTAAAACGGACACCCTTATTTCTGGGAAGTCAGTAAGCCTTGTCATGCTAGCAGCCTTCAAAAAGCTGAAAGTTACCCAAAAGCAGTCATGTTTCGGGATACCTGATCTTCAAGTCATCGAGTAAATGACACACTACCTCAACCCCATCGGGAGCTAGCCTCCCTTTGGAGGTGTGCTCTCTGGAGCACACCTATGAACAATTCAAACCAAATGAGCTTTGATTTCAACGCTGCTTTCTTAATGAGTGTTGTTGATCAGGTCGCAGCATCACCAGTTGAAACTATCGTCTTGGAAATTCAAGGTGACGTTGAAGTTCGGTGGCTGGACGTTACTCTTGATAAAGATGAAAATCAAATTCAAGAGTCTCAACCCACCCGTGAAACTTTTGTAGAAGTTACAACAGATGCAGGTTTTGAGCTCCATGAATATCAATGGACAGTTCAAGACTGTGAAGTATTTGCTGAAAACCTACTACTGAACGGCCTCGCCGATCTAAAGAAAGTGACACATAGTGCAGATTTTTTTAGCGCAGCTCACTGGTTCTTTGGTGAACAAGAGCCAGGCTTAACACCGGAATTGTGTGCAAATGCCTCCGGACTCAATCTTGACAGATTGTTAGATGGAATTAAGGCAACACTTCCAGTGAAGAGTCATCGCTACATTGAAAGGATGGAAAACTATTACTATAAAAAAATGATGGCTGATAACAAAGCCATGCATTAAACCCAGACAAAGCCCGCCTATGCGGGTTTTGTTGTTTATGGGTAAGAAAACCGATTAAGGGGATAGCCATTCTTATATGGAATTAGTAGAAAAACTTATATATAGTGATTCATATACCACATTTTAAACCGGTGAAGAAAATGAGACTTAAACTACTACTTATTAGTTGTATGACACTATCCCTATCGATAGTGTCCGTTGCAGAGGAAGACAAAACTCCAACATTAATTAAAAGGCTAGTAGACAAAGGAATTGAGCTACAAAACACATTTGAATTAGTTGAAGGGGTAACCGGCTATGCGTTACTAGACGGTACAGAAGGAATGGTGTTGTATTCATTAGATGGCACCGACCTTATCTTCAATGGCGACATCATAGATAAAGATGGAAAAAATATATCGAATATAATGAAGGAAGAATACCTGGTAATCCCTGAGCCAGATTACACCAAAGCTCTTTCAGATCTAAAAGCAAACGCCAAGTACTTTGAATCACCAGTAAAAGCAGGCGAGCAAAAAAATAACATATTCGTTCTACACGACCCTAATTGTGGATACTGCAAGAAAGCATGGAGTTATCTCCATACCAACCGATGGAATAACTTTAGCATTAATTGGGTGCCGGTGGCCGCACTAGGGCAATCATCACTCGAAAATTCAGCACTACTAATCGGCCACAAAGATCCAGCCAAATTAATGCATAACCTTGAAAAAGGTTATAAGCCAGCTAGGGCAGACATTGAAAAAGCCAAAAAGTATCATGACCAGGTACGCATCAATACAAGTAAGGGGTTCAAGGCATTTAATGCGGCAGGAACACCAACCATCATTATTGAGATTGATGGTAAGGTTCAGGTTTTGAGAGGGTTTATCCCTGATCAACTAGAAAAAATTCTAGCTCAAGGGTAGTCAATGTCATTCGATGCAGTTACGTCTATCGTTGATTTTCTTAAGGTTTTTAAGAGAGTTCAATTGAGCTTATATGACGAGGCTAGAAAGGTGGAAGCGGAGTTTACCCGAATCCAGGCTACTCGGAATAAACGTGAGCGGTTAAGCAATAGGGGATATCGAATCCCCACGATTAAGCACTCAGGGACAGTTAAATGTCACTGGAACCGTAGACATATCATTGCTTCTGGCAAGTACACCACCAATAGATATAAATGTCCGAAATCTAACACTTACTCCATAAGAAGGGTCACTTCAGGTTCTCCAGAGTGGGAAATTAAATTGATTACTGAAGCTGAATACAAGTTTACCGAAATTAGGAAAATCTCTAACAGTGTAAAGTCTGTTGAGAAGTCGCTTAATACACTAATAGCTAAGGTAAATAATGTTGAGCTGGCGTTAGATTACAAGCCGATAATTCCAGATGATCAGGGCACAACTGAAGAGTTTGCATTAATGGCATCGAATTATACACACGAGTATGTAGCCGATGTCTTAAACAAACTCCATGTTCGCGCAGTACGTATTCAAGATGAGTATTATGAAAACTGGATGCATAATGCCGCCGTAAATGCTCGGTCGATAACGGGTCGATTTCCAAGTATCCGAATGAATAAGAACAGTCTTGAGATTCGATGGATAAAGCGGACCAAGATTGAAGACTCTGCTGTTATCACATCCTATAAAAAGGGGGGGAGCGGCAGCTATAACGTACATAAAATGACGTCCGGACTTCCAGCATGGGTATCTGATCTTGTGGGTAATGCGGAATCGAATTTTAACCTGGTCAGAATTGCCGCAAAATCAGTCCATGGTGTTAGAAGAGCTACTAGAGAATTAATTACCACAATAAATTCAACTTCTCGCATAGACACGATTCAATTGTGAGGTAGATTAATTATGAATTTAATAAAAAGGTACAAACATGAAAACCATAATCGCTCTTATCGCAGTAACAATCCTGGCAGGTTGCTCAAATTTTGCCAAAGTGGATGCCTATGCCATTCCTGAGTACCAGATAGGTGATAACATAATCCAAGATGAAGTCTTTATAGGTATGTATTATTCAAACGCATCTAAAAGATACGATGGTAAATTTAAACCCTTCCATGCTGCTCCTAAGGGTGAGTATGAACGAATAAGCACAGCCAATGCAGGTCGTGTTCTAATCTCAATGATGCGTGATAATACGAAAGTGGTAAGTAAAAAATCGAAAGAGGACGCCGTACTTAACGTGTATATAAATGGTCATGATGTTGATGGTGCTATGACTAAAAACCCTCTATGGATGAATAATACTTTTTACACAATCATGACACTGACTCTTGGAGCATTGAGTTACGATCTAGTTGCTGATTTCGGTGTTACATACGAGCTAATTAAAGATGAGCAAGTATTATTCAAGAAAAATTACGACGTGTTTGAATCTCTCGGCTATAAAGAGAGTGCCTTCTCAAGTTTTAATGTTGATATCGATGCCTCTATGGATTTATTTCAAAAGCACTTACGTTTAACTAATGCGCAGTTCTGGAATGACTACAACCAGGGTTAGAATGCCTGCCAAGTAGCTCAATAGAATGAAAGGGCGGCAATTTCCGCCTTTCTTCTGTCTTTAGAAAATTAAGTAACCAGCCAGTCTTATTCACTTTCGTAAAATATTTATTTTAAAAATCTGACTTGCGCAATTCAGAATTCATGAGAATCTAATATCAAAGAGGAATTATCATGAATTCAATATATTCAAACATTACAACGACAAACGTTGAAGCTGACTTAAGAAAGCAAGACGAAATTCAACGAGCCATTGTGGACACTCTTGAAGACGGTATCGATTACTTTATTTCAACGGAGTTCGATGTTGCTAGTCCTGTCAAAGTACTTAAAAAGGGTGGTGCAGAGCGTGTCGCTAACTTACTAGGCATTACTGTTGAATTTTCAGAATTGAAGACTGAGACCCTATGCAACAACGCCGGGGAAACCATTGGTCATATATTCCACGTTAGCTCATTCGCCAAACACAATGAACAAGTAATTGCCCAGGGAATTTCAGCTCGTAGCACACTAATTGATTCAGGTAACACAAACACAACGGCTAAGATGTTATTCAAGTCGGCGTTCATAGATGTTGTGATGCGCGGAGCTGGCCTTTCAAGGTTCTTCACTCAAGACCATAAGGATGTGGAAACAGGTATAGCCAGTGAAGGCATTAAAGAAATGGCTTTATCAGAACAAGTGACAGCTCTTAATGAGCATTTAGGTAACAGGGTATCTCTGGTAACCAGTCAAATGAACGTAAATGCTCTGGAGGATCTAACGCTCATACAGGCAAATCAACTATTGAGTGATCATGAAATAGAGGTCCTGCCTCAACAGGAAAAAAAGCTAGATACTAACGATGTTCCATCAATTGAAGAGCTCACCAATACCGAAGACAAAACAGACATTATCATGGAAGCACAAGTAATTGATTTAACCGCTGGTAACCGAAGCCCACAGGCGTTGATCCTATAATGAAGATATTAAAGGTAGAGCAAGACACTGAAGCCTGGCACCGTTTACGGTCACAATACGTAACCGCTACGGAAGCTAATAGATTGAAAAACCCGGATAACTGGGAGGAAATGGTTAAGAATAAATTAAAGAGAGTACGTACCACGTTCAAGAGTGCAGCCATGATTAAGGGCAATGAGCGTGAGCCTGAGGCAAGAGATACGATCAATAATGTGATTGGCGGTGCTACTGAATTTAGGCCAATGTGCGTAGTAGATAACACAATCGGGGCAATGGCTTCATTAGACGGTGGTGAGCCATCTTTAAGCGTCATACTGGAAATCAAGTGCCCGGAAAAAGACGAGAAGTCAGATTTATATCACAAGGCCTTGGAAAATAAAATACCTTCGCAATACAGGGATCAAATGCAATTTCAGATGATGGTAACAGGGGCAGAGCATGCTATTTACATGGTATATGCTGGGGATAATAAATATCAGTTAATCATGGTACAACGTGATGAACTAAAAATTAAAATGCTAAGGAGTCTGACAATAGAATTCTGGGAGTACGCTGACAATTACATTCATGATTTGAAAAATGCCGCTTAATATTTATTACATTGTAGATACTAATTAAAATATATTAGAGTTGGCTATAAGATAACCAGCCTAAAGTGCAGTCCAGTGCGACTCAGTCACAGAGCATCACTGGTACATCATACAAATTTTATTCACAGAATCGGTGGAAAACGGATCTTCGTAGGCTATTGAGAATAGCCACCATTTATGATTCACTTACAACATATTTAACTGTTATTAAGACTAGTAATCTATGGCGACGCCAACATTCGAACTCCACACTACGAACTCAGCAGTTCTGAATGATGTACTTCTGGCTGTAGTTCAAATACTTCAAACCGATGCTTATAGCAGCTTGCTATACCTGGGCTCAATAATTGGGTTTGTGGTGGTGATCCTGAGTTATGCCATACCTACAGGAAAGGGAAAGGTAGGATTTTTTGCCATAGCCGTGTTCATAGCGTTTCTAGGTAACAGCATTAAAGCCAACGTTGGTCTGGTGGATCGGCTAACAGGCGCCACCTATATTGTTAATGATGCCCCCATGATTCTTATACTGCCTTATTGGCTTATCGGAACAGTAGGGACGAGCCTATCTGATTTATCCAAAGTATATCTGTCGGTGCCCTCCGCTGTGGATTTATCGGATGGCATTGGGTATGGGACTGCCTTGATAGCCACTATGCAAAACGTTCAATGGTCAAAAGCGGATAGCAACATAGCGGTTACAGCCGGTGGATCAACTTCTAACGTCAGTGTTAAATCAACGGTTAATGCATATATAGAAAGCTGTTACAGGAAGTATGGGAAGAACGTTAAGAGGGAGGCTGAAATGTCTCTAGTATTGTATGCCGATTCGACACAGGTGAGTACAACCGAGGAGGTGTGGGAATTATTTGAAGTTGAAATAAACTCAAATGCCATGTCTAGCCTAAAAGGTACTGTATTACCCATTAATACAGAATGCAAAGCCCTACATGCCGACCTGCTAGCCGTATTTAAATCAGATGAATGGCAGGATGCCATCATAGATGACTTCGCCAGTACCTACATGAATATCTCTGATGTCATGAGTCGACCTGGTTATGCGAGTGCTTCTGGTTCCGGGGCGTCGCAAACAACTCAATACCTTGGAAAAATAAAAACGGATATCAAAGCATACATAGGCCTATTATTCGGCCTTACAACCAATAGTCGAGATGCGGTAGCGACCATGCTTTTGATGGATTATCTGTCAAAAGCCCTTAATGGAAGTATGAGTCAACAAGGCCATCTTCAATCACTGAACTCCGCTGGTAGAGTGGGTAGTGCAATGGTGG
>Ga0105356_10003053_pt1 | contig 16525 bp, 12 predicted proteins | sample GOMGulsemesocosm_3_FD_83502 | JGI IMG/M metagenome (GOLD analysis project Ga0105356, IMG submission 83502) | Methane-oxidizing microbial communities from mesocosms in the Gulf of Mexico - GOM9D Gulf of Mexico | ecosystem: Environmental > Aquatic > Marine > Cold seeps | place: Gulf of Mexico...
AAAAATCAATATTCATAAAAGCGGCACTGGTTGTATCGCTTGGACTCTCTTCGTTGGGGCTTTGTGCTCCAGCAATGGCTGATGATGGTAAAAAGTATCGTTGGCGCTTGGCTGAAACATGGGGACCTAATTTCCCTATTTTTGGTGATGCCACTAAAAACATGGCTAAAATGGTCAAGGAGATGTCAAACGGCCGCTTAACTATTCGCATTGATTCTTCCAATAAACATAAGTCTGCCCTTGGTATTTTTGACTTTGTTAAAAGTGGTCAATATCAAATGGGACATTCTGCCTCTTACTATTGGAAAGGCAAAAACTTTAACACTATGTTTTTCACTACCGTACCTTTTGGCATGATTGCTTCTGAGCAACACGCATGGTTCTACTATGGTGGTGGTATGGAGTTAATGAAAAAGGTTTATGACCAATATGGCATTATGTCATTTCCTGGTGGTAATACTGGCAACCAAATGGGTGGTTGGTTTAAAAAAGAAATTAACAGCGTTGAAGACTTAAAAGGTTTGAAAATGCGTATTCCTGGTTTTGCTGGTGAAGTGTTAGCAAAGTTAGGAGCTAAGCCGACTAATATTCCATCAGGCGAACTGTATACGGCATTAGAGCGTAATACCATTGATGCACTAGAGTGGGTTGGTCCATCCTTAGATTTACGTATGGGTTTTCATAAAATAGCTCCGTATTACTATACTGGCTGGCATGAACCAGGTACTGAATTGCAATTCATGGTTAATCAAAAAGCCTACAACTCGCTACCAAAAGATTTACAGAAAATTCTAACGGTGGCAATGAAAGCCGCAGCTTATGATATGTACTCTCAATCAATGCATGCCAGTGCTGTAAATTTAGCATCCCTGAAAAGTGATTATCCAAATGTACAAATGCGTTCTTTCCCTAAACCGGTAATGAGCGCCATTGTGCAGGCTAATGATGAGCTATTAAAAGAGTTTGCTGCGAAAGATCCTATGACAGCTGAAATTTTGAAGTCATTAAATGATTATAAGAAAAAAGCACGTGCTTGGACTAACTTGTCAGACAGGGCTTACCTTGATAATTTTGATACTAAGTAATTTCTTTTTAGAAATTTAAATTATCTTTAAAAATAAAACCAGTGGATACTTTACCACTGGTTTTTTTAGTTATAACTAATTGAGAGTTTACATGGATTCAGTGTTAAAAATCACAGGCAAAATTATTGATGGCTTAGGTAATTTTTGTAGCTTGTTAATGATACTCATGATCATCAATGTATTTTATGACGTTATCATGCGTTACTTTTTTAATGATGTCAGCATTGGTATGCAGGAGCTCGAATGGCACTTGTTTGCTGCTATGTTCATGTTTGGCATTGCTTACACACTTAAAGAAGATGCACATGTGCGAGTGGATATTTTTTATGATGTTATGTCTGTGAAAAAACAAGCGATTATCAATATTTTTGGCTCGTTGTTTTTTGCATTACCAATCACCTTAGTTATTCTATATTACAGCTGGGATTATACCTTTGAAGCCTATCAAATGGGTGAGGGCAGCGGTGACCCCGGTGGTTTACCACATCGTTGGATAGTCCGTAGTGTTATTCCACTTTCTTCTATTTTTCTGATTCTAGCTATTTTTCACATGCTGTTAAATAACATTCAAAAGTTTCGTGGTGTTAATACTGATAATACCGATCAAGCAGATAATAAGGCAGGCGTATAATGACTGGTATTATTTTATTCGCTATTGCCTTAGTCTGTTTATTTTTCGGTTATTCAGTTGCCTTTACCTTTGCTGGTGTTTCCTTAATTGTCGGTACCATTGTTTTAGGATCAGACTTATTTGCTTTTATGCCGTATCGCATTATGGCGATAATGGAAAATACCATTTTAATGGCCGTGCCTATGTTTATTTTTATGGGCGTGGTATTACAAAAAACAGGTTTGGCCGAACGGCTATTAGAGTCTTCGGCTAAATTATTTGGCGGGATTGCTGGCGGAGTTGCTGTTTCTACCATTATTGTTGGTGCTCTATTAGCTGCTTCAACAGGGGTAGTCGGTGCAAGCGTTGTCGCCATGGGCGTTATTTCTTTGCCTGTGATGCTTAAAAATAATTACCACCAACCAACCGCTACGGGTGTTATCTGTGCATCGGGTACGCTTGGTCAGATCATCCCACCATCAATTATCTTAATCATTCTGGGTGATGTTATGGGCGTACCTGTGGGGGATTTATTTCGAGCCGCAGTAGTACCTGGTATGCTGCTCGTCATTTTTTATACTGTCTATATTTTAGTGCTAGGTAAGATAAAACCTGATTTTATGCCACCTATCGTTGTTACTGAAAATAAGCGTGAATTATTAGTTCAAGCGCTAAAAGATATTGTGCCACCATTGGTATTAATTTTTGCCGTATTAGGCTCAATCTTTGCTGGTATTGCGACACCAACAGAATCAGCCGCTATCGGGGCTGTTGGCGCAGTTATTTTATCTATTTTTTACGGCACCTTTTCCTTTGGAAAAATGCATGAGGTATCTAAAGAAACGGTGAAAGTCACCTCAATGGTTTTTGCGGTATTAATTGGTGCCACAGCATTTGCTATGGTGTTTAGTTATTCCGGTAGTGAATACTTAATTGAAGACTTCTTTATGGAATTGCCTGGTGGTAAATGGACGTTTATCGTTTTAGCAATGTTAGCTATTCTCATTTTGGGCTTCTTTATCGACTTTATTGAAATTGCTTTTTTAGTGGTGCCGATTTTACTGCCAGTGGCTATTGCTCTAGATATTAATCTAGTGTGGTTTGCTATTTTAATCTCGATGAATTTACAGACCTCATTTTTAACACCGCCCTTTGGCTTTAGTTTGTTCTACCTTAAAGGTGTAGCACCAAAATGGATGAAAACCACCACTATTTATAAAGGCGTAATCCCCTTTATTTTAATGCAAATAGCGGTATTAATGTTGGTGTTATTCTTTCCTGAACAATTAATCATTTCATAAATTTTAATAGTGATATACGACTTAGGCTGATGCTCAAGCTATTGTAATAGCTTGAGCATTTTTATAATTTTTAATGAATTATGTCGCTGTTTGTAACAAAATTGTAATCATGCCGTTAGCTGTATGTAAGAATGCCATTCATAGTTTAGTTATTGTTTTTGTTGGTATTTATTCTTTAGTGTTTTTTGTCATACATTGAATTGTTGACAGTATTGATATATATTTTATTTATTACTTATCATTTGGCTGTCAAGTTGTATGTCCTTAGCTCAATGCAAAAATCTATTAGTATTCACTCTTCTTGTAGTCGCGATGAATGCTAGTGCAAATGAATCAGGAAATGACAAGTTACAGCTCAGTGGTTTTGCAACGTTAGGCGCGGTTGTTTCTGACTCTGATCATCATGGTTATCGAAAAACGGTTAATTCGGATGAAGCGGTATACTCAGGTGAAGTAGACTTTAAACAGCATTCACTACTAGGTTTGCAAGCCGACTGGAATATCTCTTCTGATTTTGATTTCGTCTATCAAGGAGTGCTTAGAGACTTACCTGAGCCTTCATTTGATCGCTATACCACATTGGCTTTTTTACGCTATGAAGTTAATACCAACTGGAGTGTTAGGGTAGGCCGAACCGCGCCAGACATCTTTCTATTGACAGAATATCGAGATGTAGACTTTTCTTATATCTGGGCGACAGCTCCAAATGAAGTTTATGGCATAATCCCTTATAGAAGTATTGATGGCATAGATGTAACCTATAATAAACGAGGCTTTGGTGGTGTTTTTACCGGCAAACTTTTTACCGGCTCAAGTGAGGCTGAAATATCAGCCAGCTCTACTGTAGAAGAAGTGAAAATTGAAGATGTGATCGGTATATCTCTTTCTTTTGATCATTTTAACTGGGTAGTGCACGCAAAACATAGCCAAGTGAAAATTGCTAATGAGCCTGAATCTAATGCGCTATTATCTTCAGGAATAAGTTTCATCCCAGATTTTTTGTGGCCTAACTCACAAGCCTTTGCTCAATCAATATTAATGAAGGGGCAAGAGGTAAGTTACTCATCGGTTAGTGGACAATACCAGTGGAAAAATTGGTTAGCTTCTGCTGAGTTATCGCAAATTAATTCAGAAAGCGAAGTGGTTCCTAAAATTACCAGTGGCTACGCAGCGTTGTCATATCAGATAAACTCACACCAACTGTATGGTATTTATGCTTATACCGATTCAAGAATTTACGACTTTAATGAGCCTGGAATTAATGAAGCTGCACTTGAAGAAGTTGTTCACGCAACGACATCATTAATGAACTTCTATGCGCCCAACCAAGATACTATATCGTTAGGCTGGCGTTGGGATCTTACCAATAACATCGCCTCATCATTACAATGGAACTACACAACTTTGTCTGAAGGTGGCAGTACCTTATGGATTAATAAAGGTGAAGGTCACGATGAAGCAGAAAGTATAAATACCTACTTATTTACATTAAGTATGGTTTTCTGATGAAACAGTTTAATCGTATCCTAACCATCACATTACTTATGCTGTGTATTGCTTCAGTGCAAGCAATGGAGCCTCTTGCTGTCGTGGTTAACAAAGCAAACCCGATTGATAAGCTAACACGCTCAGAACTGATTGATCTCTTTATGGGGAAATATGTAGCCTTTCCTGATGATAGTAAGGCGATGCCAGTTGAGCTCAAAGGTGAACATGATATAAAAGTTACCTTCTATCGAAGTCTTGTCGACATGCCGTTATCCCGTGTTAATGCCTATTGGTCAAGACTGCGTTTTACCGGTAGAAAACGTGTTGCCGTATTTCAGCCTAATGAAGCCGAGCTGATAGACTATATCATTGCTAATGAACAGGCTATTGGTTACGTACCGCAATCACTTATCACCGAAGACTTAAAGGTTGTGTATATATTAAATGAATAAATCAGGTTTAGTGATTAGATTAGCGATAGTTATCATCTTTACAGCAATTATTGTTGGGCTTATTACTACGCAACTTTTTTATCGCTTCACCTTTATTAATGAACAAGCGCTTGGTGAGCAAAGTATCAATCAGTTATATAACACAGTGTCACCTACCGCTTCTATTGCCAGTTATTTAGGTAATGACGAACTGGCCGAAGAGGTTGTTAATGGTTTGATTAGTAATGATATTGTTACCTCTGCCGCCATTAAAACTGATGTGCTTATGGTTAAGAGTAGTAACTTTTTGGAATCAAACGATATTCTACAGTTTGTGCTTTTCTCTCCTTTTCAAAAAGAGAGGAAAGTAGGTGTTCTTTTGGTTAAGCCAAATAAAGAATACCTTGCTGAAAAAGCCAGTAAGATAAGTGCCACCAATACCTTTGTCGTTGCTGTTGAAGCCTTTATTATCACTATCATTTCAATTCTCGTTACTTATTATGTAATTACCCGTCCCATCTTGAGTATTGGCAAAGCCCTGCATTCAATTCGTCCTGGTACAAACGAACGTATTGATAAACCGACTTCTCATCAACAAAGCGAAATAGGGCAATTAGCCGATGATGTTAATGATTTATTAGTTAAAGCTGAGCAACAAATGCTCAGTGAGAAAAGGCTCAGAAATGAGGTGCAAGTACTTGAGTCAAGGTTCAGAATGTTATTTGAAAATGCGACTTCTGCCATAGTACTTGTTGAGCCACAGGGAGATATACTCCTTTATAATGAGACCTTCGAGAAGCTTATAGAAAAGCTACAACTGCCCTTAAAAAAGAATTATGGTAACTATTTGCAAGATATTTTTATCATGAAAAAGGAGCTACAAGAGCAGGTTAAAATTGCTTTTGCTAACAATGAATCAGCGACAGCTGAACTAGAGTTAATATCTTATCTTGAAGAAAAAATCTGGGTGCAAGTTGTTGTGACACCGCTGGTAACTGATGATTTCCAAGAAAATTATCAAATAACTTTACATGATATATCAAAGCGTAAACGACAAATATCATTGCTCGACCAAAAAGCGAATTATGATAGCTTGACCAATTTACTTAATCGTCAGGCGGCAGAGCAACACCTAAATCAGCTTACCGCAACTAAGGTGCCATTTGCTTTAATAATGATGGATTTGAATGACTTTAAGCCGATAAATGATATCTTCGGTCACGATGCCGGTGATGAAATATTGATTCATGTTGCCAGTCAGTTATTGAAAAACCTGAGAAAAGCAGATGTATTATCGCGCTGGGGAGGGGATGAATTTGTTATTGTTCTGCCAAATGCTAGTAAAGAGGAAGTGATCAATGTTTGTGCAAAGCTGAATTCAACTTTGAGTAAACCTCATAACTTGTCTCAGCATGATAAAAGTGTTTTTGTTACCGCAAGCATGGGCGTTTCCTTTTATCCAGATGATCAGGTGGAGTTATTAGAACTGATTCGAGTAGCAGATAAAGCTATGTACCAGGTTAAAAAAGATAAATCAGCGAATAACGATCTCTACTTGGCATTTGCGAGTGATATGCACAACTCAATAAGTAATAATAAGCCGTTATGATATCCGAACCTGATGATGTAGGTCGCTCTTCTATCACGCTATTTTCAGAGCAAGCAATAGTGCTTCGCCTTAAGATAACGCTAAAGATTTTACTTACCATACTAACCTTGCTACTTGTTAGTGAACTTTATAGCAATGGTCTATCCTCGCTTGCTATAGCAATGTCTTCATCTATTGCTATATTAGTTCTATTTTATTTTTGGGCTTCTCCTGATACCAGTAGCGTTATTGTCGGTATGGTATTGTGGTCAATAGCCGTGTTCATTACTTACGCATGTTGGTTAGGTAATGGTATTTTTGATGCCATTATTTTTGGCTTCCCTTGTCTATTAATGCTCGCCATCGTCTTATCAGGCAAGCTGATTTTTATTTCTTTGTATAGTTACCTTGTTGGTGCTTTGTGCTTTTTTGCGTTTGCACAGAACAATAGCTTATTAACGTCCGCACTACCGTTTGAAGGATTGTCTTTATGGGGGCGTGTCTTTAGTTATATCGTTATCCTGACTTTTTTTTCGGTAGGAGTGTTTTATATCTTTGCGGATATAAGGAAGCGATTCAAAAATATTCTACAAAAAAATGCTTCGCTTGAGTTAGGTATAGCGCAGTTAAGAAGGCAGAGTCAATTTGATCAGTTAACTCAATTACCCAATGAAAACAGGTGTAAAACTGATCTTGAATCAATGTTGCAGCAGCAGAAAGCATCAGGCCATATCTTAGCTTTTATCACTTTAAATGTTGGTAACTTACATTCAATAAAGATGGATTATAACCACAGTATTTGTGATGAAGCGTTAAAGTTGTTGGCCAAGCGTTTGGTATCTTTCGTTAATGACAAAACCATTATTTACCGTTTTCAACAAAATGAATTTGTTATCTTGACGCATTCAATGGATTATCGTGGCATCACTCGATTTGCCGACAAGGTACACCAAGTTTGCAGCCAAACTTATCATGTAACGGACTTTGATGTTTCCGTGCTGCCCAACATGGGAATTGCACTTGCCCCATTTGATGGCTCTACGATGAAGCTGTTAAGGCATAACTCACACTTAGCTATGCATTCTAAAGCAGACTACAGTTTTTTTGACCAAGATATGGCAGTGAAAGAGCAAGAAAAATTGCAACTAACCAAAGCATTAAAAAATGCAGTTTCGAATAATGAATTGGTTCTACACTTTCAACCCAAAATAGATCTGGCAACGGATCAAATCGTTGCAGCAGAGGCTTTAATTCGCTGGGTTAACCCCGATCATGGCTTTATACCACCAACAGTTTTTATTCCTTTAGCTGAGCAAGCAGGGGTGATTACTGATATTACTCATTGGGTTATTGAACAGTCCGTTTTAGCATGCAAAGAATGGCATAAACTTGGTTTTAGTAAGTTATGTATTGCTGTTAATTTATCAGCAGAAGACTTTAAACGTGGCAATTTATCTACACATACCATGAGCGCACTACATCAAGCGGATTTACCTGCACACTTTCTAGAGTTAGAGTTGACTGAGTCGATGTTGATGGATGATATTCACTATATTCAAAAACAAATTAATGAGTTGCGTGCTTTTGGTATTTCATTCTCTATTGATGACTTTGGCACAGGTTATTCAAATTTAGGTTATCTGACTAAATTTAATGTCAGTACTCTTAAGCTTGATCGCTCTTTTGTCATGAATATCTGTCATTCCACTAATGAGCTACAAATAGTTAAAGCGATAATAGAGATGAGCAAAAGTTTAGGTATTACTAATATTGCTGAAGGTGTTGAGGATAAAGAAACGGCAAGTCTGTTGGCCGAATTAGGCTGTGAGATGGGGCAGGGCTACTTTTGGTCTAAGCCATTACCCCAGCAGGAATTTATTGGCTTATTGTCAGAAAAGGTAGGAGAAGTATATATTTGAGCTGAGTCTTTCTATTAAATACTTATCTGGCTGTATTTTCTTACTTGCCAAGTTTAGCCTTCACCTTCTGCATATGTTCTCGAAAGCTCTTATCAAATTTACTCTCGCCACAAGCAAACGAAGAAGTTGTTGCTTCAACAGGGCTGCCCAATACTTGTTCACGATGAATGGTACAGGTTCCGTTATCATTTTTAGTGATAGTGCCGACATGAGACTTACTGGTATTTTGTCTATATTTTTGCTCAGTTGTTAGTGGCACTATGCTCTTTGGCACAGGAAATTGCTCGCCATCCATTATCGAGACCGAGCGTTGTTGGGTTAAGTCAGCAAAGGCTTTATCACGTTGTTGGTTGTCTAGCTTTTTTCGAAGTCGGGATAAACGATCATAACTAGAAAAATTCCCCCTGCTTGTACCAGGCACCTTATTGGTCGTTGTATTAAAGTCACTTTTAACGGCACTAGTAACCTGTGTCGGTGTTTCTTTCGAAGATGATTTATTCAGCAGTTTACTAGGCTTCTCGGTGGCTAATACTGGTGTAGCTACTGCTGGGACTGGCTGTTTTGCTATTGATTTTGTTGAAGGCTTTGGTTCAGCGACAACTTTATCAATAATGACTTTAATCGGTGTGATTTTCTTGGCTGTTATTTTTTTAGGTGCTTTGTATAAGAAGCTTTTAATTACCTGAACTTCTGGCTTATTTGTTTTGACAACTTCTTCAGGCTTTTCTGCGCTGAAAATCAGTACAAGTAATAGTATTACATGCACAATCACAGAGACAAAAATTGCAGTGTAAGATCCTTTTAACACAGGGTATTCATTTCTTTTTTGTTTTAAAATGTAATGCTGTAGACCAAAAAAAACACCACAGGTTCAATACACGGTAGTGTTTTTATTTAAGATTAAATGAGTTGAGGTCTTATCTAGCTATGCTCTGTAGCACCTCAATATCAACTAAATTAATAACCGTCGCTTTGATATCAGCCATGGTGTCACTGGCGACAAGTAAACCGTCATCATTAATATCTATGTAACCTTGCTCGCGTATTGTTGCAATCAGCGTTGCTTGAGCACGCTTGTCGATAAACTCTGGCGCATTAATGTTGTTTAATACAGATAAACGCTTAGCAATTGCTACGACCTTCGTCTCTAAGTCACGCTTACTTAACGGCGCTAAACGGCTAGTTAACGAGGTTATAATGGCAAGGCGTTGTAAGCTCTCATCAATACATTCAGCTAAAGAATGTACCTGACTCAATAAGGCTGTGTCATCGGTAAGAGACCAGAAACCGGCTTTGCTTTGCTTGGCAATATCTATATCTTTTAACACGGTAAGAATTTTCAGCGTTTGCTCTGCAACTTGCTCTTCATCCTGGTATAGATATAAATCTTCTTTTAATAATGCAGTTAGGTTTTGAACTTTTATTATTAAATCATCTTGATTTATTTTACTGTGTTTTTCCAGTAAACGACAAACTATTGCCGGTACTACATAGGTGTGGAGAATATTATTACGGTAGTAACGCATCTCTAAATTTGCTGTTTCTGAAAGCGACACTAAACTGCCAAAGCTGTCTTCGGTAATAGTCACTTTATTCAGAGAGACAACATGTGCTAATAACTCTTTTCCTGACTCTTCAGGTACGGTCAACTGCGGACTAAATGGTGCCTGACGCTGTAGGTTTAAGAAAAAGTCTAGCTGAGTTTCTAGTTCAATTTTTGATAACGCTTTATTTTTGCTTGCATGTAATATCAAGGCAATTAACGCCACGCCATTTAATGCCGCGCTTTTGTTAATGTTTTCCATTACTTGATCAGCAAGTACATTTACCGTTGGTGTTAACCACGTTGGCTTTTGCGGATCGATAGGGTCGATTGATTCTTTCCAATCAGGTACCTGTTGATTTAAAAAGTCGTTAATGTTCATTGGCTCACCAAAGTTTACATAACCATTACCATAGTTACGTAAACTCTTAATGGCTTTTAATACGCCAAAAATAGATTCGCCTTTTTTCTCGCTGCCACTTAACTCTTTATGATAAGTGCCAACTTCCATTACATGCTCGTAGCCTAAATAGACAGGAACTAGGGTCAATGGTCTATCAATACCGCGCAGTAAGCTTTGAATAGTCATCGCCAACATACCTGTTTTAGGCGCTAATACTCTACCGGTACGACTACGACCACCTTCGGTGTAATATTTAACACCGTAACCACGTTCAAATAAAAGCCCTAGGTATTCACGAAAGATGGTTGAATACAAACGGTTGCCACCGAAGCTACGGCGAATAAAAAAGGCGCCGCCTTTTCTAAATACACTGCCAGCAGGCCAAAAGTTTAAGTTAATACCAGCGGCAATACGTGGCATCACTAAGCCTTCTTGTAAGATTACATAAGAAAGCAATAAATAATCCATATGACTGCGATGGCAAGGTACATAAATAATTTCATGGCCGTCTTGCGCCAATTTACGTAGTACTTTGGCATTACTTACGTTGATGGCACTGTATAGGCGTGCCCATAACCAGTGCAAAATAATCTCACCAAAACGAAGCCAAGAAACACTATAATCACCAGCAATTTCGTTCATTATGGCTAAAGCTTGTTTCTTAATTTCTGCTTCAGAGACCTTTTTGTTTTTTGCTTCATCGCTAATCATGCGTTTAACCGATGGGTTTGCAAAAAGAGCGGTAAACATTTGCTTGCGATGCATTAACCTTGGACCTTTAGCTGCAATAGTCTGTCGGTGAAAGTGAAAGCGAGCAACGCGTAAAAATTTATGTGCGGCAATATCATCAGTACCGTGGTTGTCTGAGATATCACGGAATGAAAAAGCTTCGCTAAAACGTACTAAAGTATCGCGGCCTAAAAACAGTACAATAAAAAACTTTCGGATCCAGCTAGGTGATTCTTGATCAGCTATCAAGGTACCAATATTAAGGTTTTTACGTTCTTTAGTTGGTGTTTTTCCCCAGATTAAATTGGCAGGAATTAATTTTGCATCGAGGTTTTCGTCAAGGGAGTGCTGTTTTAATAGCTCTAAGCCTTGAGTCATTGCTGTTGTTTCACTCGCTTTGCGCCATGAAAAAATAGGTGTCGGTTTGCCTAAACATAGAGTGCGATTAAAGCTTTTACCATTAATGTTTACTTGGCTAAGTGGGTCAGGTAATTTTTGCTTTTTACAAGCATGCTGTAAGGCTAATAAGTCAGAAGCCGACTGATGGCGAACAATATAGAAAACAGGCTGGTTCGGCTGTTCAGTCGTGCTTTGACTGTCAGTAATAATCTTACAACGAACGAGTAACTTAAGCGGAAATTTTAAGAATAAATAGAAAAAAGAACGTAAGGCTAACATGTGATATCGCTCGGATTAGTCATTAACAGCTATAAAAGAGGGATTTTAGCACCATTATATAAAATTGTCTTGGTTTGTAAGCGATCAGGTAGCACACTGTAGTGACTGTTTTATTTAAATAATTTTAGTGCGGATTTTAAAGGAGAAAACATTGAAAAAAATTGCGGTATTTGTTGATGTTCAAAATATTTATTACACCACAAGAGATGCTTTTTCTAAGCAGTTTAACTACCGTTTATTATGGCAAGAGTTAATGGCACAAGGTGATATTGTTATCGCAAATGCTTATGCTATTCAACGAAGTGACGATCAACAGCATAAATTTCAAAAAGCACTTAAGCACATAGGTTTTGATGTCAAACTAAAGCCCTATATCCAACGTAAAGATGGCTCGGCAAAGGGGGATTGGGATGTGGGTATTACTATTGATGTTATGGAGGCAGCTGCTGAGGTTGATTGTGTTGTACTGCTCTCAGGTGATGGTGATTTTGATTTATTGTTACGAAAAGTTAGCGAAAAATATAGTGTCACTACTGAAGTTTATAGTGTTGAGGCGTTAACGGCTCGAGCATTGGTAGATGCTGCGGATGTGCATCATAAAATAACCTCTAGCTTATTGATGTAACGGGTTAACCTCAGTTAATTTGATCTACTTTTATCAAAAAGATATCCCTAGGTGGTTAAGTGGCGATTTTTATGTTTTTTTACTAAAAAGGCGCTGATCAAAAGGGCAATGACAAATAAAATGCCACTGGCAATTAGTTCATTTTGAGCGCCTAAACGAATACCGCTTCCTGCTAATGAAAAAATAATCATCTGAGGAATAAAGCCAACAAAAGAGCCACTGACATAGGCGCGCATTGAGACTTTACTTACGCCAGCAATAATATTGGTCAGAAAATTACTTCCTAAGGGGAGTATGCGAATAACAATGGCCTTTAAGAAGGTTTGCTCACCTAGAAAATCTGATAGCTTTGTTAATTGTTCAGGGTATCTGCGTGTGATTCTCTTGCTCAATAGATAGCGGGAAACATTAAAGGTTATCAAGCAACCTAGGGTTGCTGCCAGTGTCGCGATTATAACTCCTAACAATGCTCCTAAATTAATGCCTGCAACTAATGCTGCAATTTGTCTGGGGAGACCAATGCTGGTGCCCAGTGATAAAAAAGCAAAAAGTAATAGTGTGTTTAGCGGTTGTGAGCTACCTTCTTGTTGCCAATTAAGCTTATCAACTAAACTAATGGTCCAGTCACTTAAGCTGAAACTGTTATTAGCAAGGGCGGTTGACAACCAATGAAATAACCCAATTATAACCATAGCTATAATGAGTAAACTGGCTAACTTCTTGATTTTATGTATATGGGAAGATAAAAGGGCGGACATTACTACTCAGTGTTTTGTAAACTAGCTAATAACTTAGCTTTTGCTTGGGCAAATTCATCGGCACTTAAAAAGCCTTGTTGCTGTAGTTTAACTAATTTTTCTATTGCGTTCACCAAGTCTGTTTCAACTTTGGCTGTTGTTTGTGCCAATGTCGAGTTGTTGTGATCTGTATATGGCTCAGGGTTATCAATCGTTCCTTGCGGTTTTGATGGTTCATCCGTTTCTAACTGTTCTGAGGAAACAATGGCGAGTGGTGAGTGTGTTGCAGGGCGAATAGTGGCTGCTTGGGTATGCAATGGCGTATTGTCGAGCGACTTGTGTTCTGCTTGAGATATCTCAACAGCAGCAAGTGTTGGTTTTTGTATAGCCCGCAGTTCTGTCTGCTCTTTATTAATACCTTTTGCAATAATCCAGCACCAATTGATAACTTCATCTACCACTTCAAAGTAACTGTTTTTGGTTATTCGATCGCTACCTTTTCGCAGATATAAACAAATTGTATGATTGGTCTTGTCGGTAGTATTGATCACTAAACTAATGCGGCGTACTTTACCGTCAATCATTTTATCAATTTGTTCAATGTGAAAGATTTCACGCAGCTTTTGTTCTTGTTGGTTATTAAAACCATGGCCTAACGTGGTGTTAATAGTGGCAATGGCCAAGTCACCAAGTAATAGCTGGCATTGATGGATATCAGCAAGCGCGATAATTTTTTCAGCCTCATGCTGATGGCGTCTAAATAGTTTAAGTGACAACTCATCTTTGGTTAAAGAAAGGTTAGAGAACTCTCTGCGAACCAGGGCTTTTGCTGAATTTTTCGAGATGTTTATCTGATAAAAAATATAGCCTGACAGTAACCCAAGCATGATAATAAAGAAAAATGTGATGCCGCCTAATACGCTTGGTTTATTTTCTGGTAAACCTTGTCCTTCTTGTTGAAATAGCTGGTAAATAGCACCAGTATCTTTATTGAAAAAAAGTAATTCACCGCGATTATCCCGATAAAGACTCAACTGGCGAGCTAACAATGCCGGTTGTTTTAATTGCCATTCAATTTTAGTTAATGTAACTCCATCCGGTTGCTGGTTGGCACTGTTTTTATCGGGGGCAGTTTCACTTGATGTGAGTTCATCAGACAAGGAGTGTAGTTGCCAGTGTTGCTTGTTTTGCGTTAACAGTAATAACTTGTTGCGTAATGCGGGAGCATTTTGGCCTCGATACACTAACAAGCTATTGGCTGATAGTGCTGCTTCACTTTGATAGATATATTCTTTAGGTGCTTGTTCGCGCCAATCGTCACCAGCATCGTTATAGGATAATAGCTGTCTCCATGTGTTATTAGAGTCATACAGGTGTGATATTAATAAGCGAGTAGAGTGCTTCTGTGGCCAAATAAATTGCTGTATTTTTCCTGCACCAAGTAAATAGATGGCTTTTTCAATCTTTTCATTGGCGTAATAAGGATTGCTATGTGACACGGTATAGCTATGACTAGCACTCTTTTGTGGATGAATACGTAAAATAACCCCGGAATAAAGCGGATATTGTTTTAATGCCTGACTCTGTGACAGTGATATGTACAGTTGAGAAAAATCTTCATGCCAGGATTTACTGTAAGGGTTGAAGCTTAATTGTTTAATACCATTTTCTGCTGAGGGAATAGCAACTCTCAATACTTCTCGTTTTTGGGATAAGTTGACTTGTTTATCTGCGGTTAATTGCCATTCAGTAACCACAGCATCATAGCTGAGAGTCATACTGATATCGGGCTCATGTAACCGTTTGACCTTGCTATCCTTTAAATGATTTTCTACATGTGCCGTATAAAAAGTAGCATAGCCTGCTTGGTCAAGCTTTGAGAAGTTAGGGTGTAAAGTGAAAGCATTTAGAGATAGAACTGATTTCTTAGGCATAAGTTGTGGTAAATCTAATAGTAATGCCGTGCTTTTGGGATTGTCTTGCTCTAGTTGATAAATTTGTCCTTGTTTATTAGCTAGGTAATAGTGCTGACTATTACCTGGTTGCTCAAACAATTGCAGCCAGTGGCTATCCTTGTTTGTTACTTGCGGCGCTTGCGCTACTTTTTGTAGTAAGAAATGGTTTTGATTAGAGTTGATATTGTGGTCATCGGCAGTGCTTTGGGCACAAAAAGCTACTAGGCATAAAGATAAAAGTAATAAGGTTATGTGTTTTACAGTAAGCATTAAATTGAGTCATCCATAGTTCAGTGTTTTGCTAATGTTTTTGACTTATTGTCAGGAGCCTTTAAATAAGTGCACATTTTTTACTTCAATAAACTGATCTTTGTTTACGCCGTTGCTATAACTTAATTTACCTTCCAGCATCAGTTCATCACCTATACTTCCTTGTTCTGCCAGGTTTTGTGCTTGTTTGCCCCAAACATGAATCGCACGCTCTACGGTAATTATCTGCCAAGCTTGTTTATCGGTATTATAAATATGCTGGTGAATGACAATATTTGCCTGGGTGATGTTTTTATTTTGCTCGGTTAACATCAACTTTGGTTGTGAGGTTAGCTGGGCACTACAATGAATTTGGTTAATTGCTTGAGTATAGCCTTTAGTAAATTTTTGTACGAAGTTAGCGTGCACAATGCCTTGATGATGAGTATTTTTGCTATTTGATGACGGTTTGATGTTACTCAAATAGCCATGCAATAAAACAATGTCGCCTTTATTGGCATATTGCAATGCCTGCTCCACTAGCTCGCCCTCTACCTTTACATGATGGTAGCTGGTCCATTCTTTATATTTATTTGTGGCTTTATCTAACCATTTACTTGATGTTGCTAAAACAATTTCGGTCACTGCTGTTGCAGGATTCGCTCTATAGCGAATATCTGGTGTCGCTACTAAATTCCCCAATAAGGTCACCGCACAAAGCTGAGAGCTTGGTGTTTGTGTATGTTTATTAATAGCATCTGATACTGACAAAAGTTTTTCCTGTGAACGTAATTGTTTACAAAGTAGAGAGTTTTCCATTATCTCTTTGCTCGGTTAAAGGAGCAAGTATTTATATTTCTATATGAATGATATAAAGTTGTTAATGAAATGTTTCAGTTTGTATCTAAATATATTTACCAAGGAAGTAGTATGAAAGCCCTAATAATAAAAATATCTTGTTTTCTAGTCTTTTCACTCAGCTCAATATTGATGAGTAACTCAAGTGATGCAGCAAGTGTCGAAGATTTTTCACGTCATGCGCAATACCACAATGTAAAAATATCCCCGGATGGCAAGCGTTTAGCCGCATTAGTGACTGTTGGCGATACTCGTAGTTTGGCATTTCTAGATGCTGAAACGTATGAGGTGACTTATTCGTTAAATGCAAGCAGTAAGAATCAAGC
>Ga0105356_10003054_pt1 | contig 16522 bp, 16 predicted proteins | sample GOMGulsemesocosm_3_FD_83502 | JGI IMG/M metagenome (GOLD analysis project Ga0105356, IMG submission 83502) | Methane-oxidizing microbial communities from mesocosms in the Gulf of Mexico - GOM9D Gulf of Mexico | ecosystem: Environmental > Aquatic > Marine > Cold seeps | place: Gulf of Mexico...
CAAGACAGGCTTCTCACCCTGCTTTATTTTCAAATCAAAAAAATATAGGCATAAAAAAAGCCTCACTGTGAAGTGAAGCTTTTAGAGCGAGAGACCGGGTTCGAACCGGCGACATTCAGCTTGGAAGGCTGACGCTCTACCAACTGAGCTACTCTCGCATTTCCGAGGGCAAATATATATAAACTATCTCTTCCTAAAAAATAAAATCACAACTTCTTTACAAAATGATAACCTAAAATTTTAAAGCCCTGATTATAATAGAACTTATGTGAAGGATGATTTTGCACATAGGTATTTAATTCAATAGATTCATAGCCTTTTTGCTTAACATATTGATAAATCCAATCAAAAAACTGACCTCCTAGTCCCTTATTTCTATAGCTGTCATCGATATAAACATGGTCAACTTCAACACTTTTTCCCGAATAATGACGAGTACAAAACCACATCCCACTAATTCCAATTAAAACATCACCATCATAAATTCCTGCACACTCATAATTTTGAGTAATCATTTCGGCAAAACGAGACTTTAAAATAGCCTCCGAAAATTTATGTTCCGTTAGTATTTGCATTAATGGAATGACCGCATCAATGTTTTCCTTTTCGATAATTTTAAAAGTAAATGACATCTTAATTTCTAATTTTTATCAAAGATAATTTATTTCTAAATAGTGTTTCTCAATTCCAAAAATCATATCAATAGTTTAAGTCTTCAGTATTCAATTAACAGAACCCATGGAACTTTAGTCAAAATTTATCGTCTAGAAAATCATAAGACACTCCTTAGAAAATACAAAATTACGCAACGCAATCGATATCGTAGTTTCTCAACCAATCCTGCTGTTTAGCAGGATTTTCTTTTTTATCTTTGTAGCTCAATCACATCTTATGAACAAAAAAGTAATCTTGATGATTCTTGATGGCTGGGGAAAATCACCAGACCCAAAGGTTTCTGCTATCGACCATGCCAACACTTCTTTTATTGACAATCTTTATAAAAATTACCCCAGTGCCAGTTTACGCACAGATGGTTTACATGTAGGCCTACCTGAAGGTCAAATGGGTAATAGTGAAGTTGGACATATGAATTTAGGAGCAGGACGTATTGTATATCAGGATTTAGTTAAGATTAATCTTGCGGTTGAAAACAAAACCTTAGCGAAAGAATCTGTATTAGTGGATGCTTTTAACTATGCTAAAACCAACAATAAAAACATACATCTACTCGGTTTGCTAAGTGATGGTGGGGTTCATTCACATATAAATCACTTATTTGGATTACTTGATGCGACTAAAGATTTTGGAATAAACAACACCTTCGTACATGCTTTTACCGATGGTCGTGACGTGGATCCTAAATCTGGTTTTGGGTTTGTTTCTGAGCTCGAAGAACATCTTGAAAAGACGCATGCAAAACTTGCAAGTATTACAGGACGATATTATGCCATGGATAGAGATAAGCGTTGGGAACGTGTAAAACTTGCTTATGATGCCATTGTTAATGGGCAAGGAGAGCATTCAAAAAATGCTTTAAAATCTATTCAAGACAGCTATGATGAAGATATCACAGACGAATTTTTAAAGCCAATTATTATGGTTGATGAGAAGGATCAGCCGGTTACGACTATTAAAGATGATGATGTTGTTATTTTCTTTAATTTCAGAACAGATCGTGGTAGACAACTTACTCAGGCCTTATCTCAAGAAGATTTTCACGAGCAAAATATGCATAAATTAGATTTGCATTATGTGACTATGACAAATTATGATGAGAGCTTCAAAAACACAAACATCGTTTTTAGAAAGGACAATTTAAATCAAACTTTAGGGCAAGTATTAGAAGCTCATAACAAGAAACAAATCCGAATTGCAGAAACAGAAAAGTATCCTCATGTGACCTTTTTCTTTTCTGGGGGACAAGAGGCTCCATTTAAAGGTGAATCTAGAATTTTACGAAATTCACCAAAAGTGGCTACCTACGATTTGAAACCTGAAATGAGTGCCTATGAATTAACAGACGCTCTTAATCTCGAGTTGGAAAAGGGAGAGGTCGATTTTGTATGTCTAAATTTTGCTAATGGTGATATGGTCGGTCATACCGGTGTTATGGAAGCTGCAATTAAAGCTTGTGAAGCGGTTGATGACTGCGTTTCAAAAGTTATCACTACAGCATTAGATCATGATTATACAACGTTATTGATTGCCGATCACGGGAATTGTGAGACGATGATTAACCCCGACGGCTCGCCTAATACGGCACATACAACGAATCCGGTACCAATTATTTTGATTGATAAAGATCTTAAAACTATTAAGGACGGTATTCTAGGAGACTTAGCGCCAACCATATTAAAACTCATTGGAATTGAAAAACCTGATGTAATGACACAAAATTCATTACTTTAGTGTAAATTTTTTTCCTAGAATGACCTTAGATAATAAACTTACCATAGCCGTTGATTTCGATGGTACCATCGTAGAAGATGCCTACCCGGGTATTGGTAAGCCTCTCATTTTTGCCTTTGAGACCTTAAAAAAACTTCAAGAAGATGGGCACCGTCTAATACTATGGACCTATAGAAGTGGAATTCGTCTTGAGGAAACCGTTGATTTCTGCGAAAACAATGGCATTGTCTTTTATGCTATAAACAAAAGTTTCCCCGAGGAACAATTTGATTACACGAAAAGCCGAAAAATCCATGCAGATATTTTTATAGACGACAGAAATATTGGTGGCCTTTTAGCTTGGGGGGAAATCTATCAACAGTTAACAGATTCAGCCCCCCCTTTACATCATAACAAAAAGAAAAAAAGCATTTTCAATTTATTTAAATAAGTCCTACTTTCTTATAAAATCAAAATAAGATTTATCAATAGTTTCTCTATGATCAGGATGTGCAATATTCACTAAGGCCTTAACCCGCTCCTTTATTGTCTTTCCATATAAATTTGCAATCCCATACTCAGTCACAATATAGTGGACATGAGCTCTAGTGGTAACCACACCGGCTCCTGGATTTAAACAGGGTACAATCCTGCTAATCCCCGATTTGGTGGTAGATGGTAAAGCAATGATTGCTTTTCCGCCATCACTCAAGGAAGCACCACGAATATAATCCATCTGTCCTCCTACGCCCGAATACATTTTGGTTCCTATAGAATCCGCACAAACTTGACCTGTTAAATCGACTTCAATAGCCGAATTAATGGCGACCATCTTTGGGTTTTGCTTAATAATAGAGACATCATTTACATAATCTGAAGCTCGCATTTCTACAAATGGATTATCATCAACATAGTCATATAAACGCTTAGATCCCATTAAAAATGTTGCTAAAGCGCGTCCTGGATTTATACTTTTATAATTACCATTAATTACATCTTTTAAAATCAAATCTATAACTCCATCCGAGAACATTTCGGTGTGCAGTCCCAAATCCTGATGATTGGTTAATCTGGTTAATACCGCATTAGGAATAGAACCAATACCCATTTGTAAAGTACTTTTATTTTCAATCAAGCTCGCCACATGATCCCCGATGACTTGTTCTATTTTGGTTGGAGCTACCATATCATGAGCGGGTAAAACTTCATTACATTCTACAAATAAATCAATTTCCGAATGGTGAATAATTCCATCACCATGGGTTCTTGGCATTTGTTCATTCACCTGAGCAATAACAATATTGGCATTATCAATAGCTGCCAAAGTAGCTTCTACCGAAACTCCTAAAGAGCAATACCCGTGTTTATCGGGCACAGACACATGAATTAGTGCTACATCCAAATTAATAATATTCCGTTTAAACAACAGTGGCAATTCACTTAAAAACACCGGGGTATAGGAGCCATTTCCAGCTTTTAAAGTATGTCTTACGTTTTTCCCAATAAAAAAAGAATTGACATGAAAACTCTCTCTCAATTCTGGATTAGCATATGGAGCCTCACCTTCGGTATGCAATTGACAGACTTCTACATTTTTCAACTCCTCATGACGTTCGGTCATCGCTTTAATTAAAACCTGAGGCGCAGCGGCGGCTGCTTGAATATAAACTCTACTATTTGATTGAATAACTTTAACGGCTTCTTGTGCACTAACTAATTTATACATGTTCATCATATTTATACCACAAAATTATTAATAATCACGCGTAGAAAAACTGTCAAAAGTCATATTACAAGAATTAATATTAGCATTTAATTTTTAAGTATCTTTGCCCATATTTTTTTGAACATGATTATAATAAAAACCCAAGAGGAAATTGAATTAATGCGCGAAAGCGCTTTAGTCGTATCTAAAACTTTAGGTGAAATCGCCAAAGCTGTAAAACCAGGAGTAAGTACATTACAATTGGACAAAATTGCGGAAGAATGCATTAGAGACCAGGGCGCAATTCCAGGATTTTTAGGCTTATACGATTTTCCAAACACGCTTTGCATGAGTCCAAATTCTCAGGTAGTCCACGGGATTCCTAATAACAAACCTCTGGTTGAGGGAGATATTATTTCCATCGACTGCGGCGCTTTAAAAAATGATTTTTATGGCGATCATGCCTATACCTTTGCTATTGGTGAGATTGACCCCGAAACAGAAAAACTGCTTCAGATCACAAAAGAATCATTATATGTAGGGATTCGTGAATTTAAAAAAAATAACCGCGTTGGAGATGTTGGATATGCCATACAAAACTTTTGTGAAGGACATGGCTATGGTGTCGTAAGGGAATTGGTTGGTCATGGATTGGGTCGCAAAATGCATGAAGATCCAGAAATGCCTAATTATGGTCGTAGAGGCCGTGGCAAAAAGTTTGTAGAAGGAATGGTTGTTGCTATCGAACCCATGATTAATCTCGGTACTCAGCGTATTAAACAACATAAAGACGGTTGGACAATTACAACCTTAGACGGCAAACCAAGTGCTCATTTTGAGCACGATGTAGCCATTGTTAATGGGAAGCCCGAATTACTTTCGACCTTTGCTTATATCTATGAAGCATTAGGGATTGAAAGTGATGAGGAAAATGAATTTAGACAAACCGCATTTATTCTATAATCTCCCCATGGACATCTCAGAAATCACCCCAAAAGAAATAATTAAAGGTTTTAAAGGACGCTTTGTTCATATGGAAAACTTCAGCATTGGCTTTTGGGAAGTTGAAGCCGGATCTGTATTACCTTTACATTCTCATATTCATGAACAATCAACTCAAGTTATAGAAGGACAGTTTGAAATGACCTCTAATGGTGAAACCAAAATTTACGAACCGGGAATGATTGTTACCATCCCTTCTAATGTAGAGCATGGTGGAAGAGCCATTACCGATTGTAAATTAACCGACGTATTTAGTCCTGTGAGAGAAGATTATAAATTCTAAATGCTTTTTTTGAAAAAACTCTTTAAAATTTTACTCAATGTCATTCCGAGGCCCTTCTTAATTAGATTGAGTTACACGGTACGTCCATTTTTAGCATTCTTTTTAAGAGGGAATACCTTTACCGACCCTATAGATGGCAAAAGTTTCAAAAGCTTTTTACCTTATGGTTATGGCACGCAACGCAATAATGTATTATCGCCTTCTACACTTTCCCTAGAACGTCACAGATTACTATGGCTGTTCTTGAAAAATGAAACCGATTTCTTTACTGCAGATAAAAAAATACTCCATTTTGCCCCTGAGCAAGCCTTTTATAAGCGCTTTAGAAACATGGGGAATTTGGACTATGTCACTACCGATTTAGAATCACCTTTGGCCGATGTAAAGGCCGATATTTGTGAGCTGCCATTTGAAGACAATGCCTTCGATATGATTTTATGTAATCATGTACTCGAACATATTCCAGATGATACTAAGGCGATGCAAGAGTTATTTCGAGTTTTAAAACCTGGAGGCATGGGCGTTTTTCAGATTCCACAAGATCTAACACGAGCGATTACCTTTGAAGATGATAGTATTACCGACAAAAAAGAACGGGCAAAAATATTCGGTCAATATGATCACGTACGGGTATATGGTCGTGATTATTTTGATAAACTTCGCAGTGCCGGTTTTACTGTGGACCCAGTGGATTATACAAAGACCTTCTCGGATGAAGACCTCACAAGATATTGTTTAGCCCAAGGTGAAATTATTCCTGTAGTTAGGAAATAAAACTATTTTATTGAATTTCGATTAGTCCTTAGGAAAACCATTTAAACTCAAGGTTTCTAATGCATTAGTCTCATTTTCAAAAATGAGAAACACCTTCAGTTCAGGATGCTGTTTCAAAAACAGTTTAACCTTTTCTACGCCCATCGTTTTAAATGCCGTGGCATATCCATCTGCAATCATACAATTATCTGCAATCACAGAAATACTGAGCAAGCTAGTTTTACTAGGATATCCCGTTTTAGTATCTATTATATGGGCATAGCGATTCCCATTGTCATCTATTTTAAATTTTCTATAAGTTCCTGAGGTTGCCATGGCCTCATCGCTCAAAGAAATGGCTTTACTATGGGCTGTGATCTCTGTCAAATCGGGGTTTTGAATGCCAACTTTCCATGGTTTATTTTTTTCAATATTTATACCTTTAGCACGAATCTCTCCACCAATTTCTACCAAGTAATTATCTATGTTCTGATCATTTAAAAACTCCGCGATAACATCAACACCATATCCTTTTGCGATGGCATTAAAATCTAATCGTGTGTCCTTATTTTTTTTGGTTACAACCTCATCTATTAAGTTCACCTTATCAAAACCTACACTGAGCATTAAACTATCAATTTTCAAACTATCTAAGTTGGCTATTTTCCCCTCAGGACCAAAATCCCAGGCATTAACTAAAACAGCTATTGTTGGATCAAAAGCAGCTTCAGTGTTTTCATAAATAGCCTTAGAAGCCATAAATACGGTATTAAAATGAGCGTCAACAGTTACGGGCTCATTTCTATTGATTTTAGAAATTACCGAATTAGTTTGATAAGTAGACATGGACGCATTGATCTCATAGAATAATTTATCAAACTCGGCTTCCATATCTCGATCCTGGTTAGAGGATGCATATTGAACGAAATAGGAAGTCCCAAAAACAGACCCTGATATTCGATTTGTTTTAAGTTCCTCATTACAGGATAAAAACAGGCCCGCTAATAATACATATACAAGTATTCTTTTCATAAGTTATGATCTATCTTTATTTTCAATAATTACGAGATTTGACTCTGGGTTCTAAACGACTATGAGTCGGTGTTATTTTATTTTAATTCTAATTGAGATTGGTTTCAATAAGCTGTATTCCATTGTATTCTAACAGGTATTCCTGATTTAAATATACGGGGAGCTTTTCATCATCTTTATTCCCCAATCCAACTCCTGCATATAACACCTTGGCATCTTGTTCCTGGGCATGCTTTTTAAAGGACTCCATCCAAATTACATCATAATTATTAGGGTTCTCAGGAAGCATTACCGCTTTGACTATTACAAAAAAATATTGCTTATTCTTATCCATACACACAAACTGCGGATGTTTTTTAAGTTTACTATTGATGGCTATAAATTCAAAACCACGTTGCTCTAGATCCTTACCAACATGGTTCATGGCTAAATTATGCAATTCTTGTGCTGTTAGGGGTGTATTCATCCTGCAAAATTACCACTAATATTTTCCTGAATAAAATTTCTTAACTTTAAAAACAGTAAGCAACTATATTTCAGTCTTTAGAGTTTGAAAATTTTATCGATAATTCCCTGTTCTTACATTTAAAACAATTTGAAGAATTACAAAATGCAAACAGCATTGCCTTAGGCATTGTCAATATAACCAAACCATATAGTAAATGACAACAATAAATAAGTCTTTCAATGGATCACTCCTATTGAAAAAAACAACAGTAGCCATACTTCCTCTTATAGCATTATTCTTTATAGCATGTCAAACTGAGCATAAAGAAGAAAAAATACAAAATCAGATCAAAACCCAATCTTTTGTATCTAATGATTATCAAGATTTGGTAAAACTATTCCATGAATGGCGCAGTTTTGAAACCCCTCCTTTACGCGATGGCGCTCCTGATTATACCGCTAATACTTTTGAAAGGCGTTGGCCCGAATTTAAAGTCTTACAGACAAATTTAAAGGCCATTGATACCAGTAACTGGACTACAGAGAACAAAGTAGATTGGCTTATTGTTTGGGCAGAGATGAATGGCTATGACTTTAATCATCGTATCCTAAAACCTTGGCATCGCGACCCTGCTTTTTATAAATCTGTTTGGAGTTATAAAAGTGATGTTCCTGCTCATGAAGGACCTACCCACCACGGCACCACGGAATTATGGACGTATGAGTTTCCATTATCACCAGACGAGAGACAACGACTATTGGATGATCTCAGAAAAATTAGCCCACTAAATACACAGGCGAAACAAAACCTAAGAGCTAATGCTAAAGATTTATGGATTACTGGAATAAGAGATATTCAAAACCAAAGTACTGTGCTCAATGATTTAAAGACTCAAGTCGATATTAAAGAAGATGCAGAATTGCTATCCGTTATTGTTGATGCCATCAGCTCTACTAATGATTTTGTGGAATGGTTACAATCTGAAGCCAAATCAAAAACCGGCCCGTCAGGAATAGGCAAAGACAATTACAGCTGGTATTTACAAAATGTGCATTTAGTTCCTTTATCTTGGGATGATGAGGTGATGCTATTAAAACGTGAGTTAGCTCGCGCGTGGACGGCTTTAAAACTGGAAGAACACCGTAACAGGAACCTACCTAAACTCAATGCTGCCAACTCCCCCGAAGCTTATAATGAATTAGCAGAGAATGCCGCTAGGAGTCTCATAGATTTCCTTGATCATCAGGACATCCTCAGCATGAAGCCTTATTTTGAACCTGCATTACGAGAGCATTTAGGAGCATTTGTTCCTCAAGACAAACGCAACTTCTTTGTCATTGGTGAACATTTTGACCCTCGTCCCTTATATTCTCATTTTTACCATTGGTTTGAATTGGCAAGAATGGACAATGAGCCTCATGAGAGCGAGATCAGAAGAGGGCCACTATTATACAATATATTTGATTCGAGAAACGAAGGAACAGCGACAGCCGTAGAAGAAATGTTTTTACAAGCAGGCTTATACGACGACAGCCCGAGAAGTAAAGAAATTGTCTATATCATGATTGCTCAACGTGCCGCAAGAGGCCTGGGCTCTCTTTACGCTCATGCCAATGAGATGACAATGGAAGAAGCTGGTAGTATTCATTCAGAATACACCCCTCGTGGCTGGATGAAAACCGAAAAAGAATTACTCATTTTTGAGCAGCATCTTTATTTACGTCAACCAGGATACGGAACCAGTTATATCACTGGAAAATATCTCTTAGAAAATACCATGGCAGAATATGCACGCCTTCAAGAATTAAAACATAAACCATTTGCAACGAAGGACTTTTTTGATACCCTTAACAGTATTGGTAACATACCAATATCACTAGGACATTGGCAAATGACTGGAAATTCGGACCACCTAGACGCCATTAAAAAATAGGATGTCAGCATGATCAAATTATTTAGAAAAATACGTTATGATCTTATGGAACAAAACCAAAGCTCCAAATACCTTAAATATGCCCTTGGCGAAATTGTACTTGTAGTTATAGGCATTCTTATCGCCCTTAGTATTAATAATTGGACTGAATATAAAAAAGAACGAAGACAGGAACAAAAAATAATAACGGAACTATTAAGCGCTTTAAAGAATAACTATAAGCACATGCTAAATGATTCTATAAATAGATCTTCATGGAATAGATCCAGTGATATTGTCATCTATTTTTTTGAAACAGGTTTGGAGTTCACAGACAGCTTAAATATACATTTTCAGCACGCCCGTAAACCTGGAACAAATTTATCCTTATCATATGCGGGTTATGAAGGATTAAAAAATGTAGGTTACGATATCATCAGTTCAGATAGTCTTAGAAAAAGTATTGTAGAATTATTCGAATTGACGCATAAGTCCCTTTTAGAGGAAATGGAATATTTTGAATCCTTTCAACCGGCTCGCCAAGCCCATATGGATAGGTTATTCAGCTATGATGACGATAAATTCAGTTTAGATGCTCCTTTTGACGTTCCAATTATCCCTAACAATCTAGAAAAGTTAAGGCAGGACCCTATTTATCTGCCTTTGATCAAATCTGTCAAGGTGCAACGCAATATCATTTCAGTACTTTTGTATAAAAATCTCGAGGAAACAAATAAAATAATAAAAATGCTTGAGCAAAACATAGAACATTAAAACATCCATTTATAACACTTCTTAGCATAGAAAAACCCTAACATGAACATGTTAGGGTTTTAAATTTTATGAGCTGCTGAAACAAGTTCAGCATGACCTCTTAATTAAATAGCTTTTAAGTCCTAGCCTCCAAAGTCATCGAATCTGATGTTCTCATCGGCAAGACCAAAGTCTTCACCCATTTTCTGAACGGCTTTGTTCATCAATGGAGGTCCACAGAAATACAATTCAATATCCTCTGGTGCCTCGTGAAGGCTCAAATAGTTATCGATAACACAATTGTGTATAAATCCTACGAAACCATCACCTGGTGCATCTATATTCTCTTTTACTTTCCAATTATCTTCTTCCATCGGTTCAGATAAAGCTAAGTAGAATTTAAAGTTAGGGAAATCTTTTTCTAACTTATAGAAATGATCTAAATAGAACAATTCACGTTTAGAACGTCCGCCATACCAATAGGTTACTTTTCGTCCTGTTTCTAATGTTCTGAATAAATGATAAAGGTGTGAACGCATCGGTGCCATACCTGCTCCTCCACCAACATATAACATTTCAGATTCAGATTCATTAATAAAGAACTCTCCATAAGGTCCAGAAATAATAACCTTATCTCCTGGTTTCTGATTAAAAATATACGAGGATGCTATCCCTGGATTTACATCCATCCATCCGCCTGTATTGCGATCAAATGGCGGGCAAGCTACACGTACATTCAACATGATCTCACGTCCTTCAGCAGGGTAAGAAGCCATTGAATAGGCGCGTTCTATAGTTTCGGTATTTTTCATTACCAAAGGCCAAAGCTTAAACTTATCCCATTCTTCTTGAAACTTATCTGGTGTTTCATGCTCTTCAGGATGCGCAGTGATATCCATATCGGTATATTTCACTTCACATGGAGGTATTTCAATTTGAATATATCCACCAGCTTTATAGCCCATATCTTCAGGGATTTCTACAACAAACTCCTTTATAAAAGAGGCTACATTATAGTTACGCACAACGGTCGCTTCCCATTTTTTGATACCAAAAATTTCCTCAGGAATAGAGATATCCATATCCTGTTTTACCTTCACCTGACATGCTAAACGCACACCGTGTTTTAATTCTTTCCTGCTAAAATGTGGGGTCTCTGTCGGTAAAGCTTCACCTCCACCAGAATTTACATGACATTCACATTGAATACAAGTTCCACCTCCACCACAAGCAGAAGGCAAAAATATTTTTTGAGCACCTAAAGTGGTTAATAAACTATCTCCAGACCCAACCTCAATTTCTCGCTCACCATTAATGGTAATCTTTACGGGACCTGATGGCGATAATTTTTGTTTTACAAATAACAACAGTGATACTAATCCCAGTGTTATGATCAAGAAAGCAACTACAGTTGCAATTATTGTTCCTAATGTACCAGCGGCTAAAATCATGTTACTTATCTGTTTTTATTGTGTTATCAGCGATGTTTTTTTCGTCTTCTTTCTCAATTTCCTTTTCAACTTCAGACTTAAGAACTACCGTTTCTTCTTCTTTAACTTCCTCTTCTCCTCCGGTTAACATACCACCAAAACTCATGAATCCAATGGCCATTAATCCTGTGATGATAAATGTAATTCCCAGACCTCTTAAAGCTGGAGGCACGTTAGAATATCTAATTTTTTCACGGATGGCAGCAATGGCAAGAATTGCTAAAAACCAGCCTATTCCTGATCCTAGTCCATAAACAGTTGCCAGTCCAAAAGTTGGTATCTCACGAGATTGCATAAACAATGAACCTCCTAAAATAGCACAGTTCACTGCAATCAGTGGCAAAAATATTCCCAATGAATTATATAAAGAGGGCGAAAACTTTTCTACGATAATCTCTACCAATTGTACCATAGTTGCAATGGTTGCAATAAACATGATAAATGATAAGAAACTTAAATCGTATTGTGCATATTCTTCTCCTAACCAGGCTAAGGCACCATCTTGTAATAAATACTGATCCAATAACCAGTTTAGAGGCACTGTCACTAAGAGTACAAATATAACTGCGGCACCTAGACCAACAGCAGTCGATACTTTTTTAGATACGGCCAGGTAAGAACACATTCCAAGGAATGTCGCAAATACCATGTTATCTATAAATATTGATTTAAAAAATAATTCTAAATATTCCATATGTTTTCTAGTATTGAGTTTTGAGTAGTTAGTCTTGAGACTTCTAAATGCTCATATCTAACATCTCACTACTATTTATTTTAATGATCTTCTACTAATGCTTTATTCTTACTCCGTTGTACCCAAATAATAATTCCGACAACAATTAATGCCATTGGCGATAATAACATAAATCCGTTATTTTCATATCCCAGAGCATATAATCCCGTTTTTGCAATTGGATCTCCTAAGACTTCTATTCCTAATAAGGTACCAGATCCTAATAACTCTCTAAAGAATCCAACAATAATAAGAATAACACCATATCCTAATGAATTTCCTATACCATCTAAAAATGAACGCCAAGGGCCATTACCTAAAGCAAAAGCTTCAAAACGCCCCATAATTATACAATTGGTAATAATTAAACCGACAAAAACCGATAAGGTTTTACTGAGCTCGTAAGCAAAGGCTTTAAGTACCAGATCCACAATAATCACTAAGGCAGCAACCACTGTAAGTTGTACAATAATTCTAATTTTTGATGGAATGATATTACGTATTAAAGAGATTACTACATTTCCTAATCCTAATACAAATAGTACTGATATTGACATTACAATAGCAGCTTCCAATTCGGCTGTAATCGCTAATGCCGAACAAATTCCCAATACTTGAATTGTAATTGGATTGTTATCCGCTAAGGGATCTAATATTAATTTGCTGTCTTTCTTTGATAAAAGTCCCATAAATTAATTGTTTTTTAAGGTTTTGAAATAAGGCACATATAACTTTAACTCGCTTCTTAACATTGCCGATACACCATCACCTGTAATGGTTGCTCCTGCAATTGCGTCAATTTCGTTATCTGTTTTATCTTTATTTAAAGGGTCAGCATTACTTTTTGATATCGTAATTCCTTTAAAGGCTCCTGAAGTATCAAATAATTGCTCTCCAATAAAATCATCCATAAAGAAACGCTTATTAATATTTGCTCCTAAACCAGCAGTTTCTCCTTTATGATCAAAAAAGGCACCTTGAACTACCATATTTGCATCCATAGCTACAAAGCCCCAAATAGCATCCCATAGTCCCTTACCTCGTATTGGTGCTACATAAAATGTTTGACCATCCTTCTCACCAATAAACAAAGGTAGACGTCTGCTATTTCCAGCCTTAGCACTAGTTTGTTCTTTTTTTACATCAATTAAATAGGCATTTTCATCTTCGGTTACATTAGCATCTTGAATGACTACTTGCTTGGTAATATATTTAGCAAATTCTTCAGCAATAATATCCTTTGAGACAAAAGCCAAGCTTCCATCTTCATTTTCATTGACGCCCATTGCATATAGAATATTTTGTTGTTTTTCTATACGCTTGTTCTCTTCAATATTAGGTTTTAAAGCCGATGCTGCATATGCTAATAACGACCCTACTATCAACACCATTCCAATGGCGAATAGTATAGTATATGAATTTTTATCCGTTCTATTTTCCATCCTTATGCCGTTTTAACTTTTGCACGTTTTAATCTCCTTTTCACATTCCCTTGAACCACATAATGGTCAATAGTCGGTGCGAATACATTCATTAATAGAATGGCTAACATTACACCTTCCGGGTATGCTGGGTTGAATACACGAATCAAAATGGAAATAAATCCGATTAAGAATCCGTAAATCCATTTTCCTTTATTTGTTTGTGAGGCGGTTACCGGATCGGTAGCCATATAGACAGCACCAAAAGCAAAACCACCAATTAATAAGTGATGCCACCATGTGGTACTCATCAATCCATAGAATTTACTACTTTCTGTAATCCATCCCGAATCAACAACCCCGTTAAAAATTAATCCCATCACTAAAGCACCTGCCGCTGCTGATAGCATAATTCTCCAACTTCCAATTTTTGAAAATATCAAGAATAGACCTCCTAGAAGGATTAATAGGGTTGATGTTTCACCAACTGAACCAGGAATGATCCCGTAAAACATATCCAGCCAATCATATCCAACAGGCTGATTTTGTGCCAGACTTCCTAATATCGTTTCTCCAGAAATAGCATCGAGATTTGCACCTGCTGCGATTTCCTTAGTACGTTCAACAGCACCTTCAACCCATACTTTATCACCACTCATCCAAGTTGGATAAGCGAAGAATAAAAAGGCTCTAATAGTTAAGGCAGGATTTAAAATGTTCATTCCTGTTCCTCCAAATACTTCTTTCCCAATGACAACACCAAATACAACTGCAACTGCAAGCATCCATAATGGAATATCTATAGGTACAATAAGCGGCACTAGCATTCCTGTTACTAAGTATCCTTCTTCAACTTCGTGTTTCTTAATAATGGCAAACAAGAATTCAATTCCCAGACCGACCCCATAAGATACAATTACCAGAGGTAAAATTTTCCAGAAACCAATCATGAAGTTATCTAAGGTCCAGAATGCTGAACTAAAGAAACTTCCTGCTGCCGATTGCACGTCACCAATGGCTAAATTATGTTGATAACCAGCATTAAACATCCCAAAAATCAAACAAGGAACAAGGGCCATAATGACCGTGTTCATCGTACGTTTTAAATCGTCGGCTGCTTTTATATGAGTTCCATTATGAGTGGTCTCATTTGGCAAGTATAAAAAGGTATGGATCGCGTTAAACGCAGGAGCCATTTTAGTGCCTTTATACTTTTCTTTTAAGTTATGTAATGTACTTTTTAAACTCATTTTTTAAAATTTTTCATTTTACTAGATCCAATGAATATTTATCCAATTTCCTTAATCATTACGTCTAAACCTTTTCTAATAATATCCTGATGTGGTTGTTTAGATACACAAACAAACTCGGTCAAAGCAAAATCCTCAGGTGCAACTTCGTACATTCCTAAAGCTTCCATTTCATCAAGGTCATTATACATACAAGCTTTTAATAACTGCATAGGAAATATATCCAGAGGAAAAACCTCTTCATAAGTTCCTGTGGTTACAAAGGCACGATGCTCACCATTGGTGTTCGTATTTAAATCGAATTTCTTATTTGGAGTTAACCAAGAAAAGGTCAATGCTCTCGATGTTGAAACCTTATTAAAAATAGGTTTGGTCCATCCGAAGAATTCGTAATCATCACCTTCAGGGATTATAGAAATCACATTGCTGTAATAATCCAAATAGGCATCCGGTTGAATATGTTTTCCACTTAATACATTTCCTGAAATGATTCTAGCATTAGCGTCTTTAGCCATCCCATGATCGTAAATCATCGTCGCTACTTCGCAACCCAACTTGGTCACAAAATATCGCGGTTTTTCAACCAATGATCCAACCAAAGCAACAACACGTTCTGCATTGAATTTTCCGGTAAGTAAAAGCTCCCCAATAATAACTAAGTCTTGCGGACTCACAGTCCATACAACTTCGCCCTTATTTACTGGGTCAATTTTATTTATTTGAGTCCCTACATTTCCAGAAGGATGCGGCCCAGAAACTTTATGCAAAGTCACACCAGATAAACCGGCTAATGGCGAATTGGAAGATTTACCCACAGCGACATGAACCTGTCCCTCAGTAAGTTTTCCCAGAGCCGTAACTGCAGCCTGCAATTGCGCTTCTTTACCTTGTAATGTAAAATCGTAATCGGCAGCTAAAGGGGCACTTGCATAGCCAGAAATAAAAATGGCTTTTGGTGCATTCGCTGGATTAGCAATGATATCATAAGGACGTTGCTTAATAAACGACCAGCATCCAGAGGCTAATAAATGTTGTTTAACATCATCAGCTTTAGCAGCATCTAAATTAAGTGTTCCAAAATCTTGGTACACCTGCTCTTTATCTGCTTGAATTTTAATCGCTAAAATTTTACGTTTTTCACCGCGTGTTATTTCTATGATCTCTCCCGATACTGGGGATGCAAATTTTACATCTTCGTTAGCTTTATCATAAAATACAGAATCTCCTGCTTTTACTTTTGCACCAACTTTTACAATCATTTTTGGAGTAACACCGTGGAAGTCTTCTGGTCTTATTGAATAAAAGTTACTTACAATAGCGTTTTCTTTCGCTTTGTCAGCAATACCTTTAAG
>Ga0105356_10003062_pt1 | contig 16504 bp, 13 predicted proteins | sample GOMGulsemesocosm_3_FD_83502 | JGI IMG/M metagenome (GOLD analysis project Ga0105356, IMG submission 83502) | Methane-oxidizing microbial communities from mesocosms in the Gulf of Mexico - GOM9D Gulf of Mexico | ecosystem: Environmental > Aquatic > Marine > Cold seeps | place: Gulf of Mexico...
AAAGCCGGCAAAAAAATATCGATAGCTAACGGGCTGAAAATAACCATTAACATAAGCAGCGGTAATGAAATTTTTTGTGGCATTTGGGTCTCCAAGCAATTAATGAAACTATTATATGGCATTATACTTATGAGTAAAAATGAATTATTGTCTTGGTATATATTCCAATTTGGAATAATTGAGAGTTGCAGATTTTAAACACCTTGTAGCTATGGAGTGAGTAATGCATAAACTAGATCTAAATTTATTAAAAGTCCTAAGGGTTTTACTCGAAGAACTCAGTGTTACACAAGCGGCAGAACGCTTGAATGTTACTCAATCAGCCGTAAGTAAACATCTTGCTAAGCTTAGAGAAATGTTCGCTGACCAATTATTTGAGCGGACTGCGCAAGGTTTAAAAGCGACGCCAAGAGCTACTGAGTTAGCGCCACAATTGCATCAAATAATACAGCAGTTAGAGCAATTAACCCGTCCTACTGAGTTTGCACCTCAATTAAGTAAAAGACAGTTTAATATCCATATGTTAGATACTGCCTATGCCTTAACGTTTCCATTTTTTATGCCAAGCTTATTAGCGCAAGCCCCTAGTATTCGGCTAAAGACCAAAACTTGGAATAAAGACAGTTTGGATGACTTACTTAATTGTGAAATAGATTTGGGCATTGCTTGTCGAGAATGGGACAAACGCTCGTCGATACATATAGACAATATTCCATCAGAACTCAATCATATCGAGCTTTTACGTGAACATTCCCAATGTTTGGTGAGAGAAGATCACCCCGTACTAAGTCAACCATGGAATTTAGAAACGTTCTTACAATACCGGCATATTCAGGTGAGCTTTGGTGGTATGGAGAGCTGGTTACTTGATGATATTTTGCAAATTAAAAATCTACACCGAGATATCGCCATCGATATGCCCGATTTTTATAGTGCAATGAGCTTGTGTGAACAAAGTGACCTAATTTTATGTGCTCCGGCAAGGCAAGTAGCAAAGCTTGCAACCAGTTTTCGTTTGCGCGTTCTTAAGCTTCCTGTCGAGTTTGACTCTGGTGCATATGTTTTACTTTGGCATAAACATTTTAACAATGATTCAGGTCATCGATGGTTACGTGAATTAATTGTTAACGGTGTAGATGAACAAAAGTCACTTAACAATAAAAATGCACCAAACTCACGCTAAGCTGATGATTCTTTGCACTTTAAGAATTTTTAAGAAATTTTAAGTTAACTTTAAAGAACGAAAGAGATAAATATGTGAGCCATTGAAATACAATAATAGGTCACATCATCATGCGTTTTAAAAATTGGGTTTATTTTCTATTAATCACCCTCTATTCAGGCAATCTTCAAGCGGAAACAAGCACTGCTTTATTCTGGCGGGACGCAACCGTTTATTTTATGTTGACCGACAGGTTTAATAATGCCGATCGAGCAAACGATTTCTCTTATGATCGAACAGAAAAAGCCTCTCCATTGAGAGGTTTTGAAGGTGGAGATATCAAAGGCATTATCGCAAAAATCGAACAGGGTTATTTTACCCGTCTTGGTGTAGACGCCATTTGGATGACACCATTAATAGAACAAGTACATGGCTTCGATGAATCAGAAAGGCGCACTTATGCCTATCACGGCTACTGGCCAAAAGACTGGACGTCAGTTGATGCAAATTTTGGCAGCGAAGCCGATTTACAAAAAATGATCGCCACAGCACATAGGCACAATATCAAAGTTTTGATGGACGTCATTATTAATCATACCGGGCCAGAAACTCAGTCTGACTGGCATTGGCCAGCAGATTGGATCAGAACTCAGCCAATATGTAACTGGAAAAGCTATCAGCAAAATACTCAATGTGCTTTAGCTTCATCGTTAACCGACATTAAAACTGAAAGTAACGATGAGGTAGGGCTACCCGAAGAATTAATAAAAAAATGGCGAAATGAAGGGCGCTTGCAGCTGGAACTTGACGAGCTCGAACTTTTTTTCAAACGTACGGGTTATCCGCGTGCGCCAAAATACTACATCGTAAAATGGTTAACTGACTGGGTAAAGGAATATGGTGTTGATGGTTTTCGCGTTGATACCGCTAAACATGTTGAAGCTGAAATTTGGTCGGCCTTAAAACAAGAAAGCGAATTTTCTTTCACTAGTTGGAAGCGTAATAATCCGGAAGAAGTCATGGATGACTTGTCTTTTTATATGGTAGGGGAAGTCTACAATTGGGGACTTCGGGGCTTTAAAGATACTGTCGAAAGTAGCCGAGCTTATGACTACGGTGACAAGCAAGTGGACTTCTTTGACTACGGCTTTGATGCCTTAATAAACATGGGCTTTGTCGCTCATATCGCTCAACCTGCGGAACAATTATTTTCTAGTTATTCACAAATACTTAACCAAGGTGAACTAAAAGGAAAAGGTATTTTAAATTACATTAGTTCTCATGATGATCATGACTCTTTTGACAGGAAACGAGAGAACGTTTTCGAAAATGCCTTTAAATTAATGATGGCCCCTGGAGGTGTACAAATTTACTACGGAGACGAATTAGCTAGACCTATGTATGCAGGAGAGCGCGTCTATGGTGACGCCCATATGCGCAGTTTTATGAACTGGCAGGACTTAAAGAGTGCATCGACACAAGCAATTCTCGCTCACTGGCAAAAACTGGGAAAATTTAGACAAGCTCATCAGGCTGTTGGTTTAGGTAAACATCAACAATTAAATGAGTCTCCTTATATCTTTACGCGAGACTTAAAAGGGAGTAACTCCGTACTGATTGCTAAAGACTTGCCTAAAGGGGAAAAAACAATATCGGCTTATCAACGATTTAATAATGGTGATGTTGTTTTTGACCATTACTCCAATCAAAGCGCAGTAGTTAGCGACGATAAAATAACGCTAAACACTGACTTTAGTTATTTATTAATCGCCAAAGCCAAGCTAATTAATTAAACAACTCGTTAACTTACGTACTTGTATTTTTACTTAAATGGAGTTTATATGAACAAAATCACACTATTGAAATCTCGATTGCAAGAAATAGCCGAGAATTTGAAAAATGTACCAAACGGACTAGGCCTGCTCGGGCTTGGCTCTGCAGGAAAAGAAGCTGAGCGAATGGATGAATATTCAGACTTGGATTTTTTTGCCATTGTTGCTGAAGGCCATAAATTGCAGTTTATTGAAAACTTGGATTGGTTGTCGAATGCCCACTCCATCGCTTGGTGCTTTAGAAATACCGTTGACGGTTACAAGTTATTATTTGCTGATGGTGTATTTTGCGAATTCGCTGTATTTGAACCAAAAGAACTTGTACATATTCCGTACTCACCAGGCCAATTTATTTGGAAAGACATATGCTTGTCAGAGCATCTTTGTCGACCTATTATTCAGCCTGTTCAACACTCTCAAGACGAATCTTTTCTACTTGGCGAATTGTTAACTAATTTATATGTCGGTTTATGTCGTTATCGCCGGGGTGAACAAGTTTCCGCGATGCGTTTCGTTCAAATTTATGCGGTTGATCGATTGATTTGTTTGCTTGATTTGCACCAAAAGCAAACATCGAGTGTCGACAAAGACAACTTTTGCTTAGATAGAAGGGTCGAACTACGTCATCCAGAATTTCAAGATTTATTGATTCAAAGTTCTCAAGGTGCGAGTAAGTGTCCTGAGTCCGCTTTGGTAATGTTGGAATTTGTTAAACGGCATTACAATATTGACAAAACCTTAGAGCATGAAATAAGACGCCTTATTTAATCTTTGCTAGAATAGCGCTACAACCTTATGTACGTGCTGTTTTAATGAAATATCAACTGGATGCCTTTATTCTCGACGTTCGTGAACGAACATTATCAGATGAGAAGACGAGCGAAAACATCCGTCCAAAAACCCTAGCATTGTTGTTGTACTTTGTCGCAAGACCCGAACAAATTATTAGCAAGCAGGAGTTACTGGCCAATGTTTGGGATGATGTTAAGGTCGATGATGGTGTGATTTTTCAGTCTGTTAGGGAAATTCGCCAGTTATTTTCTGACACTAAGGTCATTCAAACTCATCCGCGCAAGGGTTATGAATTTACGGCTACAGTTGGCATTGTAAACGACAATAAAAGCCAGCTAACAACAAGTCACTCATTAATTGATCTCTCGTTAATAAGGCATCGGCTAGCAAAGTACTTTTTAGCCATAGCGATGTTATTACTAACAGTATTGATGCTGATAACATTTAGTAATGATGACGAAATCAATAGTCAATACGAACAAAGCATCGTGGTATTGCCTGTGAAAAATCATCTGCCGTACGGAGAAAATGAGTGGATATACTTAGGGGCTATGGAGCAACTTATAGCTAAACTCAAGGGCTTGCCAAATTCTATATTTGTTTATCAAGGCAGCCATATTCCGCGTTTAATGCACATTGCCCAGTTAGACAGAGAATACGCGTCTAACGAAGTAAACAAGATATTCAATGTTTCTGGTGCGACTTTACTTGTTGAAACCGAAATTCACGGTAATGCTCATGACTATAAATTGCTCTATAAACTTCATTTCGCTAATAACATAATACAAGGTGTTATTCTTGAAAGCTCCATTAACGACGCACTCACTCGCTTATCTGAAAAATTAGCTGCCTATATCAAACATCCCTTGCAAAAAAACCAAAGAACACCAAAAAAAGAGTTTAGTGATGCCTTGTTTGCCGAAGCCATGATCAGTTATGAGTCTGATTGGCAAACCTCTATTAGTTTTTTTGAGAGTTATTTAACTTTAAACCCAGACTCTGTTATTGCATTAATTTATTTAAGTAAATTATATTTATGGGACGATAAACTTGCACAAGCCGAGCAACTGATGGCAAAAGCGGCAATATTAATTACCGATGAACCGCAAGAAGCCGCTCAAGTTTTGTTAATAAAGGGACGATTAGCAGCCAAACAAAAAGAATGGCAGCGGGCAATGACACTTTATCAACAAGCCGCTCAGACGATAGATAAGCACTTCGATTGGTTCCTAAAGGCTAGCATAGCGGAAGAGCAAGGTTTGGCGTATCTTGAGCAAAACTTATTGACTGAGTCCTCACAAGCCTTCAAAGATGCAGGTACTTTTTACCAAATTATGCAAAGCCCAATTGGTATTAATTCTACCCAATTGCACTTGGCTAATGTGTTATTTAAACAAGGACATATCCAACAGGCCAAACAGACGTATTTACAGGCTAAGAAAAACATTCACCGCTTAAAGTTAGAGTTTCTTTATTCAATGTTAGCTGACTATGAGGTGAATTTTGATCAGTATTTGGCTGAAAACATTGAATAACCGAGTTGTCGACAAGCCCAGTCAAATATAGGCTAAGCCTGATAAAGTAAAATATTCAGTTAGTTAAAGGGATCTCAAGACCAACTTTGACATTTTCCATCGCAACTATAGAGTGAAACTTTTGAATATTAAGATTCTTAAAGAATAGCTTGCGAGTTATATTTTCATAATGCAACATATTTTCAGCGGCGATGATCAGGATGAAATCAACATTGCCGGTTACGTAGTAACACTGCTGAACCTCCCGATGAGAAAAAACTTGCGCTTTAAATTCGTCTATTGCCACGGCACCACCTTGTTTCAGGGTTACTTCAACAATCACGGTGACATAACCACCTAAAGCGGAACCATTGAGTACAGCAATCTCTTTTTGAATGATATTCGCTTGGCGCAACTTCTTAATTCGACGCTGGCAAGCCGTTGCAGATAGTCCAATTTGATGACCAATATCTGCTGTTGTGATTCGGCTATCTTTTTGTAGCAATTTTAAGATTTGATGATCAAAGCTATCCATGATGCATAAATTCCCCATAAAAACTTATATTAAGCCGCAAGGAGAACTTAACAAGTATTAATTGCAGCGTAACACCAATAAAGCTCTATTAAAATAACTTCATGAATGAGTTTTATTGATTAAACTCGCATTGAAAAGGATACAAGAGCTTACTATGACACAACTCAATCAAAAAATTATCGGCGCCGGGTTTGGCCTTATGGCGGCACTTATCTGGGGGGCGTGGCCCGTTATTTCTAAATTGGCAACCAGCGATAATTTGTTGGCGGGCGATATTACCGCTTTGCGCTTTGGTATCGCAGGCTGTCTACTATTACCGGTGTTGCTTTATCAAGGTATTAAGTTGAAAACTATTGTCAGCAAAGGCGTGGTATTAGCCATAGGTGCAGGTGCACCTTATGTATTACTGGCTACTACAGGGCTTAATTTTGCACCCAATGCACATTTTGGCATTATCGCACCAAGTTCTATGCTGGTGTTCACCACCTTAGGCAGTTTTTATTGCTTAAATGAGACTATTCGTTTTTCTCGTATATTAGGTGTTTCACTGATTTTATTTGGCATTATAGTAGTTGGGGCAAACAGCTTAAGCGATATCTCTATGCAAACATTAATCGGCGATTTATTGTTCTTAACTTGTGGCTTATTATGGGCCAGTTATACCTTGCTTTGCAGGTATTGGAATCTTAATCCATGGACAGCGACAGCGTTGGTTTCTGTTATTTCAATGTTTGTATATTTACCTATTTACTTACTTGATACTGATAACCAATTATCAACAGTATCGATCAATACTTTAATATGGCAAGGCCTGTTTCAAGGTGTCGCCGTCGCCATTCTCGCCTTGTACTGCTATTCAAAGGCCATTGCATTGTTGGGTTCAGGCAAGGGCGCGATTTTTACCGCATTGGTTCCACCTATTGCAATTATATTAGGTGCTTTTGTACTTAATGAACACATTTCTTTAGCAGAATATATTGGGCTCGCTTTTGTCTGTGGCGGGATGTTATTTGCTTTAGAGTTATTTCATTTTCCGAGGAAAGAACGTTTAATAGACTCTTCTACAAGGTTGAATAATTACAAAAATTAAAGTGTTAAAAATTTGCAATTTACTGTGAGTTTTGTTGATAATAAACCTGAGTTATAAAAGAGATTTATATAGTGAACAGTGTTTTTATTGCAACAAGTATAGATGGTTACATCGCAGACAAAAATAACAGTATTGATTGGTTACATACTATTCCTAACCCTGAAAATTCAGATATGGGCTTTAATGAACATTTCGAGCATATTGACGCACTGGTGATGGGGCGAAATACCTTTGATTTAGTTTGTAGTTTTGACTGTGATTGGCCCTATAATAAGCCCGTATTCGTGTTAAGTAACACCATGGACTCTGTGCCAAAAGGGTACGAGGGTAAAATAACGCTTATCAGTGGAGAATTAGCTCACATTGTTAAGTACTTGAACCTCCAGGGATTTAATAATTTGTATATTGATGGTGGAATTACGATACAAAATTTCTTAAAAGCCGATTTAATCGATAAAATGATCATTACGACTATTCCCATTGTTCTAGGAGGGGGAATTGCCCTATTTGGCGAGTTAAACCAAGCATTAAATTTTAAATGTACTAAGTCGGAACGCTATGTCAATGCTATAGTTCAAAACCACTTTGAGCGCACACGCCAATAGGAATGCCTTGCTCTACTCATAGGTATCGAACTGGAAAAAGCGAAAATGTTCAACTAGAGTTTATGATAACTTATTTATACTTAAGGTATTATCATGTCGCATCATACTTACAAAAAACTTGAAATGGTCGGTTCATCACAAACTAGCATTGAAGACGCTATTCAAAATGCACTAGCAGAATGCAATAAGTCAGTGAAAAATATGGATTGGTTTGAAGTGACTGAAACTCGTGGTCATATAATCAATGGTGCGGTAGGGCATTATCAAGTTACCTTAAAAATAGGCTTTCGTATAGCAGAAAGCTAATAGAATATTTCACTTAATAAAACCAACCTTAGTTAGTCTTATTAAGTGAATTTATTAGATGAATTGCATATTCGATTAACTAACCCTAATTCGAATTAAGAATAGCAACACTGATATCGTCATTCCGGTAGTCTTTTTAACCGACGTCACTTGGATGTGACTTATTAGACAAAGCAGGATGCATATTGTCCTGAATCCACAGGCTTTGGTCAGTCGATCCCCGATAAAACACCTCGGGAATGACGGAGTCAAAACAAAGTAGCTTATCCCGAGTTCGGGTTAACCAACAGCTACACGCCATCTAAATCTTTCTGAAATTCAGCAAGCCTTTTATCATTCGATTTCCTCGCTAATTCAACGGCTATATTATAATGACTTTTGGCAGCCTTCTTGTTCTGCAATGCCAAATAAACATTACCTAATTCATTTTGAATTCTTGGATTTTCTGGCGCCTTTTCAGCCAATATTTCGTATACCTCAATCGCCTTTTTATAGGCTTTATGCTTCACATAAAATTTTGCGATCTGATCAGCATTACGTTGCTCTATTTTATTTAACATGTTGAAGGCTTTGAATTCATTAATAAATGATTCAAATCGGTCGAACTTGTTTGCCCGTATAGCGTTCCGTACTATGGTAAACATTGACCAAGGTTCGGGATTTTCAGAAAAACCAAATCGTTCAGCGCGAAGTTTATTGTAATCATAAAAATTCTTCAGCCCTCCCGCCTGATCAAATTGCTCAAGGCTATAAATTTGGAAGACTTCATAACCATAGAAGTAATTTCTAAGCCCTTGAAACATTGAAGCATGAGCGGTAGACAAATGTTGCTCTTCTGGTATCACTCTATATGTCCATCGCAATGTGTTAGGTGCTTTTTCATTGAGCAATAGGTTTAGTGCCTCAGTACCTGTTTCTACAACGCTCTCACCTTTACTAACCGTAAAGTACAAATGCGATTTTAGTCCCTGTTTAAGTTTCTTTTCCAGTTGTTCAATTTTAGTTTGATCTTCAAACCAAGTTTCATGTACTGGATATGGGCTTGTGGCAATATGACCTGAAAACAACTCAGGTTTGTTAATTAACGATTTAATGACATAGGCACCGGCAAATTCCCAACCAAACAGAATTCGCTCACTAGTCGTACGATAATTAGTATCAACATAAGGGATGAGTTCTTTCTCAATAAACGTTAAAAACGCAGGTTTAGTAAAATGTTCAAATCGGTCCGGATATTTGTTATTAATGCTAACGACGATAAACTCAGGGCTCATTTTTACAGTACTTTGAAAGGACTGTGAAAGACTTACTCCTAACGTATGTAAGCGCTGACCATCTAATATATAAAGCACAGGGTATTCATCTTTCGACGATTCATAACTTGGTGGAAAATGTATCTGAATATCTCTTTTTTCGGCCAAAATGGTTGATGAAAGTGAGAATTTCTTGCCGATAACATTATCCATCTCTTTTGAATAAGCCATTGTTGAACTGGTTATTACCAGTAGTAAAACAAACGTTATATTTTGTTTCAGTATGCTATAAATATTAGCCATGAAGGTACCTTGTGATTGCTAAAACTAAAGGGAAATAGCCACGCTATTTCTGATTGTTATAAAAGGTCAATACGCCTCAGGTTAGTCAGCTAATTTCTTGTTTTTAAACCGGTTTATTTTTTGCTGTAAAGTAGCAATATCTGTAATGCCTTGTTGTTTCGCTAAAACAATGGTTTGTTCCTGAGCTTTAATTGCTTCAGGGTAATTATTTGCGGCTTCATATCCATCGGCAAGACTATCATAAGCATTTATTGATTCTGGATTCGCTAAAGTTAACTGAGTAAATATGCTTATTGCTTCTAGCGTTTTGTTTTCCTGGATAAGGTTATAACCATATCTATTCAACGCATTTTCTTGTTGAGCTGATATTTTTTGACTAAAAATGTCTGTCAAAAGAGTCTCTATTTTTAAACGGTACTTTGTACTTAGTTTTATTTGTTGGTTTTCTTTATAAACGTTTGCTAGGCGATGGAGTGGGATAACTGACTTTGGCATGGCTTTAGTTAAATGCACTAAAAACTCGATGGCTGCAGGTGTATCGTCATTACGTAAAAAATAATTAATTATACGGTTGGCATTATAAATTTTATTAGGCGTTTTCCATAAGTGCCATAAATCGAAGGCAGGCACAAATTTTTTCGCCATCAGTTGATAGAAAATTGTGTCGAATAAAGCCGACTGAAATTCTCTCTCGTTCATTTCAACCTGATATTTATTCATTTTATTATCGAAATAACTCAACAAGGCTTTATGGTCAAAGTTTGACGCCAAAATTTGCACTTTGCTAGGTTGTCGGTAATCGCTAAACACTTTTCTTAATGAGCTGTTTAAGGCTGGATAATAGACTGAACCATGGGACTCATCGTCGAAAATTTCAAGACTAATAGTATTGTTATTGCCTGAGGCATTGCCAATTTGCTGATAAAGTTCTTCGGTTTCAGGTAGCATTATGGCACCGCCTATAATTATTTGTAAATTACGATCCTTTACTGAAACATTTTGATAATTCTGAATGGTTTCTTCCAATGCTCCCCCACCTAAGACAGGCTCTATTGCAACATAGTTATTAAAGGTATTATTATTTTTAGTAAAAGAATTTAGAACGAATAGTGCTGAGTAAGACTGACCTACCAAGGTATTATTGTTTAGGGTTCTATAGTTATCATTAATATAACTAGAAAGTTCTTGAGTTAAATATTCACTGAAAGGTTCGGAGTTACTAACAACATTACTAAACCATTGGCTGCTCTTAAATGGTATGCCAACTATGATGCTTTCAGGAATATCGCGGTGTTCCATTAGTCGTTCAATTTGTGCTACTGAATGAAAATAGAGGTTTTTCATATAAGTGAGGGTTTCATTGTTTGCATCGAGTAAATAAATCACTGGATAATTACGCTTGGATTCTTGATAACTCTTAGGTAAACGAACAAAAAATTCTCTTTGCTCTCCTAAAGACGTTGAGTGAAAGGCTATTTTTTCCCCTAAATCTATTTTGACTTGTGCCACTTCTTGACTTTCTATTACGTTAACTTGTGCAGTAAGACCAAATGAACTTAAAATAAGCAAGGTTAACAAGGTAAATCGAGCGCTTAAATGCGTAAGGTTTTTTCTGATTTTAGTCATTATCTTTTCAAATAGGGATAGGGTAAAAAATGTATTCACATCATTCTCTTTATTTAATTGGTTACTAATATTCATAACTGTCATTAATTATTAATTCGGGTGCTATGGTTGAATTGTGCCTAATTGAATCAAAAAAACGCTACAGATTAACTGATAAAAAACTGATGGTTTGCTGATGGTTTAGCTAAAGTGATTGATAACAGTGCTTTGCTGGAATAAATGCCTGTATGCAAGCATATTTATAGGTATACTTTGAAGGTGGTTTTTGATGTTAAGCAAGAGGAAAAAGTAAAATTAATGAGTGATTTTTGGGTAGGCAACTTTAGGGTTGATGTATCGCGAGCACAAATAATTGTCAAAGACGATATCATCTCGCTCGAGCCAAGAGTATTAAAAGTTCTGTTAACCCTTGCCAAAACGCCTGGTGAAGTTGTCACTCATGAAACCTTACTTGAAAATGTTTGGCCAAATGTTGTTGTTGCGCCAAATGCGGTGCAGCGGTGTATCGGACAGCTTAGAAAAGCTTTAGGGGACGATGCTAAACAACAAAAGATGATCGCAACGCACCCGAAAGTGGGTTACAGCCTTGTTGCTAAAGTCGAATGGCCTGATACTCATTTACTTGAACAAGCAGCCAACCCAGACGAACCTCAATATTCAGGAAAAAGTGCTCATTCTAGTAATAACTCAAAAAGCAATAACTCAAAAAACGAACATCGTACTAAATCTATATTCGCTCTTTTGTTTTCGTGTGTGAGCTTGTTTGTTTTTTTATGGTACTTTTTACCAACTACAGAAACATCACCTCCGCTTGATCGCCTGATCCCAATTACAAGTACCGATGAAAAAGAGTATTATCCCAACTTCTCGCCTGACGGTCGATATATCGTTTTTAATCGTTATGTTAGCGTTTGCGAAAATGAACTCTGGATCAAAGATTTATCGCAAAATCGTGAATTTAAGCTGATCGAAGATTCTGGTTTCTTTGGGCCTGCAGCTTGGTCTCCAGACGGGAATCAACTCGCTTTTACTGATATTGGCGGTTGTCAGGCGCAGATAGATTTAGATCGATGCCGTAATATCAATGCGGTCTCATTTTTATTGGCAAAAACGAGTCCCCAAGTTCCCAGAGAATTACTTGCTTGCCAACAACACAATTACGGGGCGGTTAATTGGTTGACCAATAACAAAGTTGCATATATCGATTCTTACGCAAGACAGGGAGAAGTCAAATCGCTCGATATAGACAGCGGTTTAACGGAAACTCTTTTCTCTGACACAAGTTATGTACCTCAAGCATTAATCTATTCTCAACGAAACAAGCAGTTGGCGATAACAGTGCATGACGATATGCAAAATACTTCAATAGTATTTATTAATAGCCAAAGCAAAGCTGTCAAACATGTTCAGTTGAAGGTACCTAATGATTATAGTGATTTTTTGTGGTGGGATCCTAGCTGGCATCCACTAAAAGACACTATGATAGCAACAGCCAAAAGTAGTTTGTTTGAAATTGATATGACAGGGACGGTTATAGAGTACCCGATAACTACTGTTGCCGATCTTTATAACCCTATTTACCATCCCGATGGTAATAAAATCGTTGCTGTAATGGGGGGAGTTAACTTAGACATCCTAGAGTTCACCTTTGAGGACAAAGAATTAACAAGCAATAATACAACTCAAATGAATGCGGGGAAATTCCAAACAAGACACAGTTCAACTGTAGAAGATTTTCAAGCTAAATATCAACCAGAAACCGACAATGTCAGTTTTATTTCTGCTCGCAGTGGTGGGCAACAACTTTGGTTTTCACAAAATAACCAGCTTAAGCAACTTAGTCACTTTGATCATAATACTCGGATTAATTCCTATGTTTGGTCATTGAATGGTCAATCATTGGCATTGGCAATTAAAGGTAAATTGCAACTATTGACCTTAGACGGAGAAGCAAAAACCATAACGACTCCATATAAGATTATAGATGTTTATCAATGGTATAATGAGCATGAAGTCTTGTTATCAATTATAGAGCAAGTTTCAGAGCAGTTTAAAACACATCAACGTAAAGTCGTATTATTGGATATAAATACAGGGGCTCATAAAGTTATTTATCAAGGGTTCAGTCATTGGGCGCAACTTGATAAAGAGCAATCTTTATATTATACAAATTGGGATAAGCGTCTTCATTATTTTCAAGATGGAAATTCCTCATTATTTGCACCAATAAATGGCTTAAATATTTCATCCGCTTTTAAAATAAAACAGAACAAATTAATGTTATATAGTGAAGATAAAATATGGCTTTATGATTTTGAAAGAAAAGCCCTTTCTGATATTGCAATTCCCTCACCACCTATGCGTGTTGCACATATGACGGATATTGACCTTACTAATAAGCGGGTGCTTTTTTCCATCTTCAAAGAAGCAAGAAAAGATTTAGTTATGTTTCAACGCCGATGAAAGCGTATTTCAATTTTGAGTAGCAACTAATTTTACGCAGTGCTGAATTGATAGCGTGTCAAGTAGATAACGTTAATAGAATTTTATTTATTTGATTTACGTATAAAAGTAGCCGAGGTATAGTTTATTTAAAAAGCTGACAAATTGGTCAGTTATTTACTCAGAACCATAACGAGCAACTTATGCTAAATAAGAATCAAATACTAAATTACAAAGAGCAAGGTTTCATTGTACTTGATCAAGTCATTGACGTAGCGCAGATAAAAAAAATTAAAGACAGAGCCGCGACTATAGTTGAGCAATGGGTTGAGGATAGTCCTTCACATATATTTACCACCAAAGATAATGACCGTAGTGGCGACACCTATTTTTTGGAATCAGCAGAGAGAATCCGCTGCTTTTTTGAAGAAGAAGCTTTTTCTAAAACGGGTAAACTGGTGCAAGATCGTGCCCTGTCTATTAATAAAATTGGTCATGCTTTACATGAACTTGATCCTGTATTTGAAGAATTTAGTCATCAGAGTATTTTAGGTGATATCGCAGAAGATTTGGGTTTAAAACAACCGCAAATTAGGCAATCGATGTATATTTTTAAACAACCCCGCATTGGCGGTGAAGTGAATTGGCATCAAGACGCGAGTTTTTTCTTTACTCAACCATTAAGTGTGGTGACTTTTTGGTTTGCTATCGAAGATGCAACGCTAAATAACGGTTGTTTATGGGTTGAACCTAAAGGTCATAATGGGCCACTTAGAGAACGCTTTAGTTTAGATGATAAAACCACAAGCATGACAACACTTGATAATACTCCTTGGCCAACAGTAACGGGTGGTCAATCAGTCGAAGTGAAAGCAGGTAGTCTTGTCGTTTTTCACGGACTGTTACCTCACTACAGTGCGCCAAATCGTTCTACTCGTTCTCGTCAGGCTTTTACCTTACATGTTACAGATGGAAAAACTGAATATGCCAAAGATAATTGGCTGCAAAGTCGAACGCTACCGTTACGTGGTTTTAATCGAAGTACAGAGTAATTCTAGTTAATTAAATAATAATAAACAGTTAAAATAATAACTGGGAACCTATATGAACATAATAATGGGCCTTTTGGGCATAATAACGCTATTATTAATTGCTGTATTGATGTCAGATAATCGCAATGCCATCAATAAACGAACTGTTATCCTCGCTTTCCTTATTCAAGCCAGTTTTGGTGCATTCGTTTTATACCTTTCATTTGGGCAAGCCGTATTACTTAGTATCACTAGTGGTGTTCAGTGGGTTATCGATAGCGGCCAACATGGTATTGATTTTCTTTTTGCTGGTTTAGTCAGTGATAAAATGTTTGAAGTCTTTGGTAATAGCGGTTTTATTTTCGCTTTACGCGTTTTACCGGTCATCGTGTTCTTTTCTTCATTAATCGCTGTGCTTTATTATTTAGGCATTATGCAAATGATAATTGCGGTAATTGGTGGCGGATTAAAGCGACTATTGAAAATAAGTCATCCTGAAGCTATGTCGGCGACCGCAAATATTTTTGTCGGCCTAACCGAAGCCCCCTTAGTTATTCGCCCTTATGTTAATCATATGAGCAAGTCACAGTTATTTGCCATTATGGTAGGCGGAACAGCATCTGTAGCTGGGTCTATTTTGGTTGGCTATGCCAGCTTGGGTATTGAACTAAAGTATTTGGTTGCTGCGTCATTTATGGCAGCACCAGGTGGATTATTGATGGCAAAAATAATAATGCCCGAACAAGGAAAACCAATAGAATCACTTGAAGAAATAACACAGGAAGATGTAGAAGGCCCTGTCAATGTAATCGATGCCGCTGCTACGGGCGCGAACATTGGTGTAAAATTAGCGGTAAATGTCGGTGGCATGTTGCTGGCATTTATTGGCTTAATTGCCTTAATGAACGGTTTGGTTGGAGCAATTGCTTTATGGTTAGGGTTTGAAGGCATTACACTTCAGTTAATTTTAGGTTATCTCTTTGCACCAATGGCCTTTATTATTGGAGTGCCATGGGAAGAGGCCATTCAAGCTGGCAGCTTTATCGGGCAAAAATTCATGCTAAATGAATTTGTTGCTTACATTGATTTTGCTCAAGTAAAAGAAGACTTAACACCGCATACTCAGGCAATCGTCACCTTTGCATTATGTGGCTTTGCCAACTTATCTGCGATAGCGATATTGCTTGGTGGTTTAGGAGCTATAGCACCACAGCGACGACATGATCTTGCGCGTTTGGGATTAAAGGCAGTTATTGCGGGTTCGTTATCTAATTTAATGAGTGCAACTTTAGCGGGTATTTTTCTAAGCTTGGTGTAGATTTATGGAAAACCTCAGATAGGACGTGTTCAAATCGATCTTCCTGTTTTAGACGACGGATACAAATAACAATTGCAGGCAAAATAAATTAGCAACTTAATTTACTGTTATTCTTCAAAAACTGTTTCTTTCTTATCATATTTTCCTGCGTCTAGGTCTTTTAACATTTGCTGAAATCGTCCACTGGCTTTTAGCTTTTTCAAGCCCGAATTAAATTTATCAAGAATATATTTATTACGCTTATTGTCTTTGCTAACAATCAAATGAAGCGTACTTATACCAAACTCTTTAGGATGATATGTTAAAAGGTTTGCTTGTTCTGGTGATAGAGAATTTCTGATCTGAGCGCTGCCTACAGAGGGATCATTTGGAAATATTTGAATACGTCCCGCTAATAGCTTTTTATAATTAAATTGATCTTTTGTCGTGAACTCAATATCTAGTGTTTTCGCTGCGATAGCAGCCATAAACGCCTGACCATAATCGTATTTGGCGGTTATCCCTATCTTTATTCCTTGTAAATCTTCTAGAGATTTCCACTCAAAGTCATAACTCTTTAAATGAAAGAAAACGAAAGAGGTCGTGGTAATTGCGTCACTTGCGAGGAATTCATTTTTTGTTTCGTCATCTGGCCACCAGCAACAAGAAGCATCCCAGTTATTGCCATCTTTGGCGTGTTGATAAGCGCGTTGCCA
>Ga0105356_10003063_pt1 | contig 16503 bp, 10 predicted proteins | sample GOMGulsemesocosm_3_FD_83502 | JGI IMG/M metagenome (GOLD analysis project Ga0105356, IMG submission 83502) | Methane-oxidizing microbial communities from mesocosms in the Gulf of Mexico - GOM9D Gulf of Mexico | ecosystem: Environmental > Aquatic > Marine > Cold seeps | place: Gulf of Mexico...
AAATCAAAGCAGGTAAAGATATCTCAGAAATAACAGCCCATATTGATGTATTGCCAACTTTGATTGAACTTTGCAAACTGGATCAAAAGAAGCCTATTAATTTTGATGGGAAAAGTTTGTTGCCTTTGTTAGAGGACAGAAATAAAGAATGGAATGATCGGATATTAATTACAGATTCTCAAAGAATTGAGCATCCAGAAAAATGGCGTAAATCTGCGGTTATGTCAGATAAATGGAGACTGATAAATGGAAAAGAATTGTATGATATGTCTGTCGATGCGGGGCAAAAAAAAGATATAGCAGCTGATAATTCTGAGCAGGTTAAAAAGTTTAGAAGAGTTTATGAAGCTTGGTGGAAAGATGTATCTGAAAAATTTGATGAATATGCAGCAATTTCTGTTGGTTCAAAATTTGAAAACCCAGTAAAGTTGACAAGTCATGACTGGCATTCTGAAACACAAATTCCATGGAATCACAATTACATTAGGTCTGGGTTATTAGGAAATGGCCACTGGGTTATTGATATTGAAACTTCTGGAGTATATGAAATTACGCTAAGTAGATGGCCACAATACTTAAAAGTACCAATAAAATCAGGGCTTTCAAAGAGACCTAGTTTGTTAAATACCAGTGTAAAAGAAAGTGGAGAAGGAATAGTACTTGAAATAGAGAAGGCATCTTTAGAAATAGACGGTCAGGTTGTGGAAAAAAGGATAGATGAAAAGGCATGTCAGGTAAGCTTCAAAGTAAAATTAAGAAAAGGAGAAGGAAAAAAATTACATACCAGGTTTATAGGTCAAGATTTTAAGCTGGGAGCCTATTATGTAAGCATACTAAAAAAGTAAATAAGTTTTAAAAGGAAAAGAAACTATTTGATAAAAGAGAAGTCTAAGAAAATAGAAATGTAAATTAATAAAAATCCAATGTTTAAAATAAGTATAAGAACCACAGTTGTCAGTCTTTTTTTATTACTAATTATAATAGTAAATACGACAGCTCAAAAGTCAAAACAACCAAATATTTTATTAATTATGTTGGACGATGTAAGTCCAGAACAATTTAGTTGTTATGGTGTCGAAGGATGGGGGAAGACTCCAAATGTAGATAAATTGGCTGCCAATGGTGTTCTATTTAAGACCTGTTATGCTTCTGCAATGTGTGGACCATCAAGAGTAGAGATTATGACAGGACAATACGGAACGTCAACAGGAGTTTTACAAAATGGAATGTGGTTTGGAAATAGTAGAAATAACGTTTATAAAGACCATCAAGCATTTGGGAAATTATTGAAAGATGCAGGTTATGCTACTGCAATTGCTGGTAAATGGCATGCAGGATCGCAAATGCCTTATGAAAAAGAAGTAGGATTTGATGAATATTGTCTTTGGGAAGGAATAAAAGAAATAGCAGAACTTCCTGGCTCTCCTAAGTTTATAGGGCAATTGGAAGATGCAAAAACGACTTCGAGATACTGGCATCCAGGAATTATACAAAACCATAAATTGTTGGATACCAAACCAAGTGATTATGGACCAGACATTTTTAGTAATTTCATTATGGATTTTATGGAACGCAAAACAAAAGAAGGAAAACCTTTTTTAGCTTATTGGCCTAGTGTTGCTCCTCATGGAACTCGAATAGGAGCACCAACAACTCCTCACAGGGGAGCAGTAGGCGACTTGGGACCTGCTTCTGATGGAAAAGAAGGAAGATTACGTTTTATAGCATTGAACGAATACATTGATTTTTTAATGGGGAAAGTTGTAAAGAAAATTGAAGATTTGGGAATTGCTGACAATACCATAATTATTTTTACTTCAGACAACGGAACGGCTGTGACGGCAAAAACAAGAGGTGTTGAAAGAGGTTCTCATGTAGTGAATATTATTTCGGGAGCAAATGTGATAGCAAGAGGAGCAACAGACGAGTTGACAGATTTTACAGATATAGCACCTACACTAGTAGAGTTGGCTGGTGCAACACTACCAAAAAATAAAAAGTTTGACGGAAAAAGTTTGGTTCCTTTTTTAACAGGTAAAACAAATAAGCATAGGGATTGGATTTATGGGTATATTTCTACTTCACAAATAGTAAGAACAAAAGAATATATGTTGGAAGCTGTCAATCCATTATTAGGAATGCCAAAAGGGCGTTTTTATTATACAGGAAAAAATAGAAATCAAAAAGGTTATGAATTTGTAAATGACAATCCAAAACATGCCAAAGCAAGAAAAGAATTTGATGATTTTCTTAAAGATTTCCCTGCCATTACGAAAAAGCATGAATTTTGGAAAACAAAAAAAGGAAAACGTTTTTTGAAATCTTATACAAGTCCTAAAGTAATGGAAAAACATTTATACAATCATAAAGATTACAAATTTTATGATGAAGGCTTGTAGTAAGTTAGTTTTGAAATTTAGAATGCCAAGTAGATTATAAATAAATTTAAATAATTTTGATAAAAATGAATAGGATGTACAAAAAATCAGCACCTCTAGTAATTGCTTTTTTACTTTTGTTAAGTGCATGTGCTCAGCAAAAAAAGGTTTCAAAAAGTGAGGCATTAATTACAAAAACGAAGCCAAATATTCTTTTTATTTTATTGGATGATATGGGGAAAGAATGGGTAAGTTCTTATGGAGCTGAAGACATACAAACACCAACAATTGATCAAATAGCCAAGGAAGGAACTCAGTTTACGAATTCTTGGTCAATGCCACAATGTACACCATCTAGAGTTACATTAATTACTGGGCAATATCCTTGGCGACATGGGTGGATCAATCATTTTGATGTGCCTAGATGGGGGCATGGAGCTAACTTTGATGCAGATTTAAATCCAAGTTTTGCAAGAGTGATGCAGTCAGCTGGTTATAAAACTTGTGCTGCTGGGAAATGGCAAATAAACGATTTTAGACTGCAGCCGGAGGTTATGAAAGACCATGGTTTTGATGAGTACTGTATGTGGACTGGTGCTGAAGGAGGAAACGAAAAAGCAAGCCAGGAACGTTATTGGGATCCATACATCCATACAAAAAAAGGAAGTAAAACATATAAAGGTAAATTTGGTGAAGATGTATTTTCTGATTTTATAATAAACTTTATGGAGAAGAATAAAGAAGATCCGATGTTGATTTATTATCCAATGTGTTTGCCTCATGGTCCGTTAGTAGCTACTCCTTCTGAACCAAATGCAACAGGGAAAATGGAGAAGCATAAGGCGATGGTTAGTTATACTGATTTTATTTTAAAGAAATTAATCAATGCTCTGGAAGATTTAAAAATACGAGACAATACTATTATTGTATGGACAACAGACAATGGGACTTCTGGAACTATAGTAGGAAATAGAGATGGAAGAGCCGTTAGAGGGGGGAAAACATTTTTAACAGAAAATGGTGTAAATGCTCCATTTATAGTAAACTGCCCTGGGAAAGTTCCATCAGGAGTTGTTACAGATGCTTTGGTCGATTTTACGGATATTTTACCAACATTTGCAGAATTAGGAGGTGCCGAGTTGCCTGAAAATTATGCAGGAGATGGTCATTCGTTTGCTCCTTTACTTTTAGGAGAAGCAACAGATTCTTCAAGAGATTGGACTATGGCTTTGGGGTCTAGAGCAGCTACCTTAAAAAATGGTAGAGTACAAAATATATTCGAATTTAGAGACAGAGTTATTAGAGACAAGCGTTTCAAAGCTTTTGTGAATTATGATCAAGAAATTAACGAGATTTTTGATCTTTCTAAAGATATTGAGGAAGAAGAAAACTTGATTGAAAGCAATAATAAAGATGTGGTGGCAGCTTTAGGAAAATTCTCAAAAGTAATCAAGCAGTTGCCAAAAAAAGATGCACAACCTAAATATAAAAAATTATCGGGTTCTATTTTTGATGTTCCTGTAGAGGTTCTTGACAAACAGGTGAAAAGAGACAAGAATAAAGGAAATCACTCACCAAAAGGAAAACAAAAAGGAAAGAATAAATAATACTTTGTAGAGCAGTATGCTCTTAATTATTTTAAGGAATATTTAAAATTGATTCAGGTAATGAAAGACTATTATTGACTTCATTGTCTGAATCAATTTCTTTGGTGTTATATATGATTGAGAGTAAATAAGATCAAGAATCTTCTTGTTTTATAGGGCTTTTAAAATTCCATTTTAAAGCCGCAATTCCTGCTCCAACAAAAGAGAGTAATACAAAGAAATAAAATAAGTTATTCCATCCAAATTTTTGACTTACTGCTATTACGATAAAACCTGAAAACATTTGACCAATTGACCCTGTTCCGTTTATAATCCCTGCAGCCATTGCAGCTCCTTTTTTTCCACCGACATCCATAGCACCAGCAGTACAAATAAGGGAGTCTGGGCCATAAGTTGCCATACCAATTAATGCAATGCTAATAATTGTTGCAATTTTACCAAATGGAATTAAGAAAGGATGTATCAAGCAAGTGAGTCCAAGTGCAAACATCATAATTGATATGGTACTAAATCGTTTAGAACCAAATAATTTATCAGAACTGTAACCAGCAGCAATGACACCAAAAAAACCTATCAATTCATATACAGATGAAATATATCCAGCTTCATTTACTTCATAGTTTAATGATTTTTCAAGATATATAGGAAGCCAAAATAAGAAAGAATATCTCGTCATTTTTAAGATCATGTAGCAGCAAGAGTAAATCCATAAAGCTTTGTTTTTAAGTAGTAATGCAAGGATCTTAAATTTTTCAGATTTTCCATCAGAACTGTCAAACTCATATCGATTTTCAACAATTACTTTGACATTTATTTCTTTTGGATTGTTTCGTGTAAATAATAGATATAAAATGGCAACAATAAAAAGAATAATAGAAGGGAGGATAAACCCTCTTTTCCATCCTAGTTCAGAAAGCCATTCCATGTCAAATGCTACATAGGTCGCAAAAATGGTTGCTAAAAAACCTCCGGTAACATAACAAGTAGACCACCAAGACATAACAATTCCGCGTTCATTATTACGAAACCATGGAGTCATGTTTTTTACAAGTCCACTCCAGCCAGTAGATTGACCATAGCCGTTTAATGATATTAAGAAAACAATGATACCAAAGGAATAAGACATTCCTAGGGATAAGTTAGCGAATGCGGCTAGAAATAAACCGGTACTTACAATTTTTCTAGGGCCGAAAGTATCGGATAGGTAACCGTTTAAAAATTGACCTATTGTGTAAATTAGGCTATATATAAATATAATGCTGGCATAATCACTATTATTTAGGCCGAGTTCTGATTCCATAGAACTCCAAGTAACAGAAAGGTTTTTCCTTCCAAAATAGAAGCCAGCATAGGCTATCCAAGTAAGTAGAAATATTCTTTTTCTCCAGTACTTTTGGGCATTCGTTAATGTTAACATCAAGTTTTTTCTTTATTAATCATATACATTTTTAGCATGGTTGCTGTAGTTGCATAATCGTTTTTAACTGCATGTGGAATGGAACCATCAAAAAATAACACATCACCTTCGTTAATAGTTAAGGTTTCGTCATTAATGATGTAGTCTAATTTACCATGAATAACATAGATAAGCTCAATAGCATCTGTAGAAATAGGTTCTCGGTAAACGCCAGTGTTTACTTTGACAATATAGGTTCTTAGGTTGCTTTCGGATAAGTTTTTTGAAAACAAAAAAGTATATTCTAGACCAGTTGAATCATCTCTTTCTTCAATTTCTCCTTCTCCTTTACGGATAAGAATGTATTTTTCTGATTTGTTAAGTGTAAGAGTGAATTCTGATAAATCTATCTGTAAAGATTGCATTATTTTAAGAAGTACAGGTAATGACGGAGTTGTTCTGAAATTTTCTATTTTTGAAATTAAACCAGTACTAACTTCACTCATTTCTGCAACTTGTTTTAAACTCAAACCTCTTTTTTGTCTAACTTTTTTAAGTTGTTTTCCTATATTTACTAGTATGTCATCCATGGTAATTAGCGTTTATTGTTCAATAAAATTTATTTGAACAAGATACGCTTTTAACACTTCTAAGAAAGCTTCAATATCTTTATAATCTATTTGGCCAATATTCGAAATTCTGAAGGTATCATAGTTATTTACTTTACCAGGATAAATTGTAAACCCTCTTTCGAAGAAGTAATCATGCATTTCATTAAAATTATAAGCTTCTGTTTTTGGTTCAATAATAGAAGTTATTATTCTTGAATGATGCTCTTTGTCGATAAGATACTCTAAATTTAAAGTACTTAAACCATTTAATAAGGTTTCCCAAGATTTTGTGTAACGTGCATATCGTCCTTCTACAGTTTCTTCTAAAGTTTCAACAATAGCTTGTTTTAATGCATAAAATGTTTGTACAGGCGGAGTAAAACGAGTTTGGTGCGTTTTTTCAAAGTAAGCATATTGTGCGTATAAATTCAAATACAAACTACGCATAGGAATTGAAGCCGTAGTTTCTAAAACTGTTTTGTCACAAATAGCAAAACCAATACCTGCCATTCCTTGAATGTTTTTATTCGAACTGGCTGCCAAATAATCAATATTCATAGATTTCATATCTACAGGTATTGCGGCAAAACCACTCATTGAATCTACAATAAAACTAATGCTATGGTTTTTACAAATTTTTCCCACCGCTGTAATATCATTTAGCAAACCTGTTGTTGTTTCATGATGAATCATTGCCAAATGTGTCAATCCTTCTGTATTTTCAATTAGAGATTCTAAGGCATTTAAGTCAAGAGGTACAATAGATGAAGCTTCGAATACTACAGTAGGTATTTTGTATACATTTGTAATTTGACACATACGTTTTCCGTAAGCACCGTTGTCAATAATTAATACTTTACCACTATCTGGAATTACAGAGTTCAATATGGCTTCTACAGTTGCTGTTCCTGAGCCTCCAAATAAAACAGTAGCATATTCTTTAGGGTCTCCAACTAATTTTGTGATTTCTGTAGCACAATACTCCATTAAATCACCAAATTCTTGTTCTCTGGGACAAATATCAGGTATAGCTTGTGCTAGTTTTACTGTGTCCGTTGTAGTTGCTGGACCTGGATTCAATAAAACGTTTCTTGTAATTTCTTTCATTAATTCAGTTTTATATTGTTTGATTTACCATAACAAGTTTAAAGGTGTTACTGAAAACTTATTATGGTATGTCATTAAAATGTTTATTTAGTTACGCAATGTCCCAAGGTAATGAATAGGTTTTTACATAAGTATACCCTTTCATAGCTTCAATAACGCCTTCTTTATAACCCAATCCAGAATCTTTTACTCCCCCAAAAGGAGTCCACTCCAACCTGTAACTAGGTGCTTCATTAACATTAACAGTTCCAGTATCTAGTTCTGTAATAACACGTTGTATTGATGGCCAGTGGTTACTAACCACACCTCCAGATAAACCATAAGGAGTGTCATTTGCAATTTCAATAGCTTCATCTAGCGTTGTGAATCTAATGATAGGAGCTACTGGACCAAAAGTTTCTTTTGCGACAACTTCATGATCGTTTTTGATATGATCTAAAACTGTTGGAGCAAATAGGGCACCATCGCGTTTATGACCTGCTAAAAGTACAGCACCATTGTCAATAGCATTTTGTACACGTTTTTCCATTTCTGCGGCAGCAGCTTCTGTTATAACAGTTCCCATATCATTTTCTGGATTGTATGGATCACCGTATTTTAATGCTTTTACACGACTAGCAAGTTTATTTGCATATGCATCAGCAATACTTTCATGTACTAAAATTCTTCTAACTGCTGTACAACGTTGGGCTGAATTTTTAAAGGTTCCGTTCATTGTAATAGTAACTGCCTCTTCTATATCAGCATCGTCTAAAATTAAAAGAGCCGAACTCCCTCCAAGCTCTAAAACTAATTTTTTATAGCCAGCTTTAGATGCGATTATTTTACCAATTTCACTACCGCCAGTAAAAGAAACCATACTAATTTCAGGGTGTACTGTCATCATTTCTGAAGTAGCTTGTACATCTTTACCATTGATACAATTTAACATGTTTGGAGGCAATCCGCAATCCAAGGCCAATTGTGCAAAATAATAGGCTGAAAGAGGTGTTCTCTCTGATGGTTTTAATACGACAGTATTGTTTGTTGCAATTGCAGGAGCAATTTTATGTACTACTTGATTCATGGGATGATTGAAAGGTGTTATTGCACTGATCAATCCTAACGGCACACGAGTCGTATAGATACGTCTTGGTTTTCCGTTTTTAGAAACATCACAAGGGAATACCTGTGAGTCATCATCTAATGCTTTCATTGCAGAAAAACGCAATACATCAGAAACACGACTGGCTTCATAACGTGTGTCTTTCAAGCAAAGTCCAGTTTCATCTGTAATCATCTGGCTAACTTCATCTACTCGTTTTTCTAATTCGTTTGCTATTTTATTTAAAATATCGTAGCGTTCGTATCGAGTTAATGTGATTTTGGTGTTTTTCGTGTCAGTTAGTACTTTGTCTAAAGCGTCCGTATCAATAGACGCCACTCTTCCCACTAATTTTTTTGAGTAAGGATTGAATACTTCTATCCAGTCATCACCTTTTACTTGTTTCCCGTTTATTATACTTCCGAATTCTATCATTTCAAGTTGTTTTTTTTAGTTTTGTTAAAATCCGTTACTTAAGAAATCGAATAAGTCAAAATTTCTACTTTCTCCAGTTGCTAATTTTTCTTCATGCGCTGCATCCAGTTTTTTATTAAAAATCATAGGAACAACCTGGCAGTGTTCTCCTCCATGTGATCGCAAGCCTTCTTTTACCTTATCAAGGTCGTGCCAATCTGGTGTTCTTCCAATGGTAGTAGACGAATCAGATAAAACAATTAAGTCTCCAATTCTATCTCCGGGAAGTTCAAATTCTTCAGCAGCTTCACTATTGGTTAATACTTTTTCGATTCCATCCAAACTTAATAAATAAGCTTTGGCAGTTTCTAATTGAGATTTGTCATCAAGGTATAAAGTACCATATCCTCCTAATGCACCATGATGTACAACATAAGGATCTGTTATAGGTAAAATTACTCTTGTTTTGATGTTTTGAGCATCTAATAATTGTTCTATAAATTGAACTTTAGGAGTACCATCGCTATTTGTTTTTGCTTGCATTCCATGATCTGCAGTCACACCGATAATAGCACCCAATTTATCCAATTCACCTAACCAGTGATCAATCTTAGATAAGAAATCATTTGCATCAGGACTTCCTGGTTTGTATTTGTGTTGTACAAAATCTGTGGTAGTCAGGTACATAACATCAAAATGTTCTCTTTGTAATAATTTTGCACCAGCTTCAATACAGTAAACAGATATGTACGGATCGTAAATACCTGGTCTTTCTTTGTCCATTAAATCAGTTTCTACATTTGCAATACCATTGCCTTCCATAGTAGCTTCATTAGCAAATTCTGCAGAAAAACAAATTCCATCTAAATTATGAGACAACATACGTCTTAATTTTTCTTTAGCAGTAACAACAGCAACTTTACGTCCGTTCTTACTCAGCTCAGAAAGTATAGTTGGTACTTTTAAGTATTTAGGATCACTCATCATTACTTCCTCTTGTAATTCAGTATCCCAATAAAAATTTCCGCAAATTCCATTTATGTTTGGTGGAACCCCAGTTGTAATTGCCATGTTGTTTGGATTCGTAAATGAAGGAATCACACTTTTTACCATGCCAAAAGAACCTTCTTTAATAAAACGTTGTAAATTAGGCATAACCTCTTTTGCTTGTTCGTAATATGGGTAAGAGGTACCGTCCATGCATATTCCGATTATTGTTTTCTTTTGCTTAGGGTAATTCCTTTTATTGATTTCCATTCTTGTAATGTATATTTGATTAAAGTTTCACAAATGTAAAATTATTTTACAAATATTATAACTTTTTTAGATAAAAGTTTACTTAAAGTATAATTATTGTAATATTTATAACATATATTTGCCTAATAGGACATAAGTTTACTTATAAGAAATGGTATATTTTACATAATATTTGAAAGTTAAAAGAACAAAATGGGTAAAAAAGTTGTAGTTATTGGGGGGGGAACAATTGGAGCTGCTGTAGCGTATTATATAAGTAAATTGGGAGATGCCAATGTTGTATTGGTAGAAAGAGATGCTATTGGGAGTGGAAATACTTCGGCAGCTGCTTCATTGGTCACTTTGGCAAGGTCTAAAAAATCAATTATTCCGTTAGTTGTTGAAACCATGTCAGCGATAGAAGAAATGGAAGTTGTTTTAAAAGAACCTTCTGGAGTAATGAAAGTAGGGAGTATCCACGTAGTTGCTTCGGATTCTTCTGAGATTAGTGTAAAGAATTTGATGAAAATAGCGGATGAATTTGATTTGAAACAAGAGTGGTTGACCTCTGAAGAAGTAAAAGAAAAATTACCTTGGATGAATATTGAAAATGTAAGGGGAGGTGCTTTTATGAAAGATGATTGTTATATGGAATCAACTGTTTTGGCAAATAATTTTGCGAAGACGGCAAAAATTAATGGAGCCACAATTAAACAATATACCAATGTTGAAGAAATTTTAACTGAAAAGGGAAAAGTTGTAGGGGTAAAAACAAATGAAGGAATTATTGATTGTGATGTAATAGTTGATGCTGCTGGAGCATGGAGTAATTTATTATCCATGCAAGTGAATGAAGCAATACCAATGGCGCCAGTTAGAAGTATCTATTGGATTACAGGAAGGAGACCGGATTTGTTTCATCCAGAACAGCCTATGGCAATATTTCCAGATGCGTCAGCATATTGCAGACCAGAAGGGGAAGCATTGCTTTTCGGGATAAGAGATAAAGCAGGAGTACATGTCGATCCAAAAGAATTGCCAGAGAATATGTTTGGTTTTAATTTGATAAGCGAGGATGAATATTGGGATATTTTGGTAAATGAAGGAGAAAGATTTCAAGAATTTTTTCCAGATTTTCAAGATATTGAAATCGCACATTGTATTTCAGGAATTTCAACATACACACCTGATGGATCTTTAACCATGGGAGAGGCAAATAAAATTGAAGGGTTGTATATTGCAACTGGATGTTCAGGAGCGGGTGTGGCTACAGCAGGAGGTTACGGTAGAGTAATTGCGGAATTGATATATGATTTGCCACTCTATACGGCAATTGATACATTTGATTTGAATAGATTTGGTGAGTTTGATCCATTTGATCAAGAATTTAGACAACGTTGTGCAGATTCACGATCAAATAAAAAGGAAGGCTAATCTTTTAGGTATAAAATGAATAGGAGGTTTGTATATGGTTTTAGAAAGGGAAATAAGATTAAAACTTCTTCTAAAAAACTATTAAAATAGAAATAACAAGTAATTATGATATATTTGTAACGAGTTTAAACCGAATTAAATAAGTTAATTTTCACATGTTTTTAGGTTTGAAATAGTCAATGTATAATTAGATATTTGAACACTTAAAATAATTAAAAAATGAAATTGACTGCATTTTTGTTTTTTGTATTTCTTTTTCAAATTCAATTAAAAATATATTCACAACATACTAAAATAACATTAGAACTTGATAATGTTAAAGTTGAAGAAGTCTTGAATAAAATAGAGGCTCTTACAGAATATCTTTTTTTTGTGGACACTAAAGAAGTTGATTTGGAAAGGAAGGTGACTGTTGTTGCATATAACAAGAGTGTTTCTTTTATTTTAGAAAAGCTATTTTTTAATAATTTTGTTTCTTTTGAGTTGTTAGGAAAACATATTATTTTAAAAAAACTTCAAAAAAGTAGCTTGTTTTCTGAAGAAGGAAAAATTGAAGAGAACTATTTGATTTTAGGAGGGGTAGTGGATGTTGTAGGGAACCCTCTGACAGGAGTTAATGTAATTGTAGAAGGAGATTCAATCGGTGTTTTTACAGATTTTGATGGACAATATAGAATAAAGACATCTTCGTCAAGTATTTTGATATTTTCATATACAGGTATGAAAACACAAAAAATACGTGTGGGCAATAAAAAAAATATCAACATTACTTTACGAGATAATGCCAATGCGCTAGAAGAAGTAGTCGTGGTGGGATACGGGTTTAAAAAGAAAATTAATTTATCAGGAGCAGTAGGGCAGGTAGATAGTAAATTTTTTGAAAGTAGGTCTGTTGTAAATATAGGGCAAGCTTTACAAGGGGCCATTGGTAATTTAAATATTACCACAGCAGCAGGACCAAATGATGTGCCTTCTTTTAATATAAGGGGATCAACTTCTCTTGCAGGTGGTGAGCCTTTGGTAGTTATTGATGGGATATCAGCAACTCAAAAAGACTTGGGAAGAATGAATCCAAATGATATTGCTTCGATTTCTGTTTTGAAAGACGCAGCATCTGCTTCAATTTATGGGGCTAGAGCTTCTTTTGGTGTGATTTTAGTAACTACTAAAAAAGGAAAATCAGATAAAATTCAGGTAAATGTAAATGTAAATACAAGTATCAAAACATTAGGAAGAACACCTGAACTAGAATTAGATCCGTACAAAGTAGCAAGTTTTAAAGATATAATGGGATTGCCTTGGTATGATTTGTATTCAAATGAGCAATTGGAATATGCAAAGAAGGTAAGTCAAGGTTTGGCACCAGCAACCCGAATTAGTCCATCTCGTCCAGATAGGTATGAATATTACCATCAAACAAATTGGAAAAAAATTATTCTTAAAAAGATTAGTTATACGAACACAATTAATATGAATATCTCTCAAAAAATAGACAAAGGAAGTTATTATTTTGCAGTTGAGGGAGTAACAAATGAAGGAATTTACAATTACAATAACGACATTCATAAAAGATTGAATTTAAGGTTAAAGGCAGATTATGAATTGTCTAATTGGTTGACATTGAGCAATAATACTTGGGTGTATAGCAACAAGTATGATGAATCTAATGCGACAGGATCAAGTTTTTTTAGAGAAATTGTAAACCGTTTTACATTGGATCCATTGTACAATCCAGATGGCTCATATACATACAGTTATGCACGTATGATTGGGCGTTTAGAAGCAGGTAATTACACTACGAGTGAAAATAACTACCAGACAAAGTTTGCAGTAAATATGAGCTTTTTTGATGCCAAACTAAAGATAGTTGCAGATGCAAGTTACAAGCGTTTGCTTACAGATAGGGAAGCTTTTGATACTCCAGTAGCATATTCAGAAGGACCTGGACATACTGCTGTAACAGGGCCAGCATCCGCTTGGGCTCGTTTTCAAAATTGGAAAGAAGAGACGAACAATTACAATGTATATGCAACCTTTAAGGATACTTATTTAAAAAAACACAGCCTTACTATTTTAGCTGGATACAATCAAGAGGAGTTTTTTTACAATGCTACAAGTGGAGAAAGAGCCAATTTAATATCAGTAGGATTGCCAACAGTAGAATTGGCAACTGGAAATCAGACGGTTGGGCAATCAAAACTGTCGTGGGCGGTTCAAGGTCTTTTTGGTCGTGTGAATTATATATTTGATGAAAAATATATTGTCGAAGCAAATATGCGCTACGATGGTAGTTCTAGTTATTTTAAGGAAGATCGATGGGTTCTTAATCCATCAGGAGCGGTTTCTTGGATTTTATCAAAAGAAAATTTCTTAAAAAATTCCTTTTTTAATTTATTGAAATTTAGAGCTTCCTATGGTTCTTTGGGAAATCAAGGAGCTAGTACTTATGCAACTTATGATTTTATAAACATTGGGAATACGAACTCATTACATGGAGGAGAGTTTTTAGTAAAAGGCGGTGCTCCTGTTTTGGTAGCTCCCTCTTTTACATGGGAAACAATTCAGACAAAAAATATGGGTGTAGATGTGAGTTTTTTTAATAATAGATTGACTTCTAGTTTTGATTATTATCACAGAACGACACTAGATATGTTTGCTCCAGGTTTGGAGTTGCCAGCACAATTAGGAGCCGATGCTCCATCTGAGAATGCAACCGATATGGTGACCAAAGGCTGGGAGTTTGCATTGGATTGGAAAGATCAATTCAGTTTAATTGACAAGCCTTTTCAATACAGTGTGAGTTTTAATTTGAGCGATAGCAGAGCTTGGATAACGAAATATCCGAATCCAACAGGTCAATTAAATCAATATTATGAAGGACAAGAATTGGGAGAAATATGGGGTTTTGTAACTGATGGGTATTACCAAACACAAGAAGAAATCGATTTAGGTCCTGATATTACCGATGTAGCTTCGTACCCTAGTACACGACCTACATTACCTGGAGATAATAAATTCACAGATTTGAATAATGATGGGGCTATTACTTTTGGAGATAGTACGTTAGACAATCCTGGTGATAGAAAAATTATAGGAAATTCTAGAGCACGTTATAATTTTGGATTGGATTTGAATGCAAGTTGGAATAATTTTGATTTGAGAGCATTTTTCCAAGGAGTAGGAAAACGCGATTATTATCCAAGAGGTTCTGGAGGTGCAAGAAACTATTTTTGGGCAGCTTTTGCATTTCCTTGGGGGTCTGTAACGAAAGAAAACTACAATAATCATTGGACTCCAACAAATAGAAATGCTTTTTATCCTAGGCCCAAGTCTTATGTTGCAGAAACACCTTTTGCAGAAGTTGGATTGACGCAAACACGTTGGTTGCAAGATGCATCATATATTCGTTTGAAAAATATAACAATGGGGTATACGATTCCATCAAACGCTAGTGAAAAAATTGGAATTCAGAAATTAAGAATCTATTTGAGTGGAGAAAACTTATTGGAAATCACCCAATTATTTAAATATTTAGATCCAGAAAATTTAAATGGAGATGGCTATCCATTTCGTAGGACATATGCATTAGGGATATCCTTGAAATTTTAATAAAGAGGAAAATTTTTAAATAATTTTGTAATAATGTAAAAAATATTCTAGATGGTTTAAAGTGTTTATTTGTAGTTTGTTGGAGTGTTTTATATAATGGAGATATTCTGTGTTTTTTTGAAAGTAGTCGTTCAGCTAAGCTTTTAAAAAAATAAATAGGTTACTTTTGAACATTCTACAATTTATATTTCTCAATGAAGAAAAAGGTACTGACTTCAGATGAAATGCGCTTTCGTAATTTTAAAAAAGGAGATGAACGTGCATTCGAGTATTTTTTCAATACGTATTACAATAGTATTGTAGGATTCTGTATGCAATTTTTAAGAGATGAAGACAAGTCTAAAAGTATTTCACAAGAAGCTTTTATAAAATTATGGACAAATAGAGAGAAAGTTCAAAAAATAAATGGAATAAAATCCTTTTTGTATACCTCTGCAAGAACTGATTGTTTGAATTTGATACGACATCAAAAAGTTGTTGATAGGTATAAGAACAGGCAATTGCAAGAAAGTGAAAATTCATTAAATATGGAAGTATTAAACTCATTGAAGTTTGATGCGATGTCTTTTCTAGAATTGGAACGTTTGATAGAAAAATCAATAGAATCTTTGCCTGAAAAATGCAAAATAGTTTTTAGAAAAAGACGTATAGAGAATAAAAAGAATAAAGAAATTGCTGAAGAATTAGGGATTACAGTAAAGGCGGTTGAAGCCAATATGACAAGAACATTAAAAATTCTTAAGGTAAAGTTGGCAAGTTATTTACCTTCAATATTCTTTTAAAAGTAATGATTCCTATACAATTCGAGTGGTTCTTTTTCTTAAAAAGGAGTATATATGTACTAATTTAAGAGCTGTTTTTTTAGATATATTAAATAATATTTTTATTTGATATAGGGTATTAATTGTTTGAGGTGTACTAGCTATGTACACATTATATATGAACTAATGAATTATTCAGAATTTGATAATTATTTATCCAATAACGCCACAGAAGAAGAGGTATTGGCTCTTTTTAAATGGATAGAAGCTTCTTCAGAAAATAAAGAAATATTTATCAAATATAAAAAAGCGTGGGTGCTTACAGCAGTTGCAAATGCAGATACTGTAAAAGAATGGAAAAAAATTCAGAATGTTGTACAGAAGAAAAACAGAAATAAAATTCTGCCAAAAGTTTTAAAATATGCAGCAGTCTTTATCGGTGTTATTGGAGTCGCTTACCTTTTTCAAATGGAAAAGGGAGGTGTTCAACAATTACAGTTTGATGATAAGTTGATTACGATTCAACTAGATAATGGTGAAGTAGAGGTGCTTACTTCGAATGGGACGAAACAAATTTTGGATCAGAAAGGAAAATTAATTGGTGTCCAGAACGGAAGCCTATTAAATTATAATAGTAAGCAAGATGTTGTAAATACTCTTTCAACAAGCTCCACTACTTTAGCATATAATGAATTAACTGTCCCATATGGAAAAACGTTTAGACTTGTTTTGTCAGACGGAACAAGTGTTTCTTTAAATGCTGGTACTTCTTTGAAGTATCCCATAAGATTTATTAAGGGGAAAGACAGACAAGTATTTTTAAAAGGAGAAGCTTATTTTGATGTTACTAAAGACACTGAAAGCCC